>Ga0316204_10001118_pt1 | contig 78716 bp, 65 predicted proteins | sample 6monrhotite_MG_2_FD_205661 | JGI IMG/M metagenome (GOLD analysis project Ga0316204, IMG submission 205661) | Microbial mat bacterial communities from mineral coupon in-situ incubated in ocean water Damariscotta River, Maine, United States -... | ecosystem: Environmental > Aquatic > Marine >... | reverse complement strand
TTGTAGTTCCTTGTGTAATATTATCTGAAAGATATCTACCATCTTCAATGAGAATTCCAGCGCGTAGCGCGTTTACAATACCCCAACCAAATCTAAAATCAGGACCTATGTTGCCCGCATCATTGGCGGTGTTCAGTAAGGTGGCTTTTATAAGTGCCGAAGGAGGAAGTGTACCCCCATTGTCATTGGCATAGGCCTCATATAATTGTGCCGAAACACCTGCGATACCTGGTGCAGCGCCAGACGTTCCACCAAATACAAGATATCCGTTATTTTCGTTTGTTGAATTCTGATTTTGCCCGTTAGCCGTGATGTCTGGTTTAATACGGCCATCATGCGCAGGACCACGACTACTAGAGTTTACTAAAGAGCCATCAAAAAACACATTGGCCGTTGCAATTACGTTTTTTCCTTGCTTGTGTCCTCCAGTGATGTTTCCCCATTGATTTCCAGCGCCATAACCACAATTTTGATTGTTAGAATTACCTGCAGAGAATACATGTAATAGGCTAGGAATATTTCTTGTTTGTTGATCCACCGTCCGTGTGATTGAAGTATACCCGGCGTTACAACCATTGCTATATGAAGAATTGGTGATTTGAACATCTCCATTATTTATAAAATTCTGTGTTTCTGAATCTAGAAAATTAGCAACATAATTCACAACAAATACATCCGAACCAGCAGCCATACCACGCATTAGCGGGTTTAGGTTTCCAGCGCCAGCCATAATACCTGCAACACCATCACCATGTGTTTGTCCAGTGCCACTAGCACCGCTATTATCGATCCTTCCTTCAAAATCAATATGAGGCCCAACGATTCCATCATCACGAACCATCACACCTACACCTACGCCAGTATAGTTACGTCCAGCACCCGTTTGAGTATCCAGGCCACTAGATCTATGAAGGCTTCTACCGCGTGTATCGTCCTTAACATCTGGAGCAACAATAACCTCTACCCACTTTACATACGCCAAATTGGATAGCTCTTCAAGACAGTTATTCGGAATGGCAAGATCAATGTTGGTTGATCCTTTGTATTGCTGTACCACGGCTATTTGCTTTCTGGCAAGGTCATTAATCACAAAATCTGTGCTCACGTAAGAATGGTGCTCAAGCGTCACTAAAATATGATCCCCCTGAATGGCCCAACTTCCAATATCACCGTTCTTCAATGCTTCGGAAAGCTTAACACGTCCATCCACAGGAACAATACCTCGTACACCATTACTCCGAAGAAAAGAAATAGAAGTCTCATTTGGAAAATAGAACAAGTAGGCCTTATGGGGTATATATTCCAATAACTGAAGATTATTAGCTTTGAACAAATCCTGAATATCTTGAGTTGGAGTTTCATAGAATTGAATCCAACCTACATAACCATTATTTATTTCCGCAGATTCTGGCATTTGACTCCAAGCAAACGAATCGATGTTTTCTGGGATGTCAATAGCTTCACCCTGAAACTGAATGATGTAAGGGTTCTGTGCAAAAGACATGATAGTTGCAAAAATCAAAACCAAAAAGGAGATGCTTTTTCGATGTAGAAGAGAATAAAAAGTAGTGTTTTTCATAGCAAGAGCTTTAGATTTGAAAGGCAAATTTTTTCGTAAAAAAGCCTAAAACGTTGATAATGGTATCAAATATATCCAATTTGAATTACATTTTTACAAATAAAAAAACCAAAGCATTTAATGATTTGTTCTAATGATGGTATGCCAAAAGGAGCCAAAGTAGTATCCTTTTGAATAAAACTATCTACATAAATATGCGATGTTAAAGCGATATTATATTTTATAAGTAACTTAGGGTAAGCATATTATTAAATAATTTTAATTATGACACGCACTAAAACTAGGAGACGTGTAAGGAAAAAATCCACTCCACAACTTTTTATGTCGGAGAAAGGTTCCAAGGAGTTTTTTTTTAGCGGTTCCCAAAGTTTATTGAATGCCCCACTCATATCCCAAATAGACGAAATGCATACTACGCGTCCAACGCTGAGATATGGCTCTCGAGGAGATCAAGTGCGTTACCTTCAGAAACGATTAAATGATGTTGGGGCTGGAATTGTCGCTGATGGAATCTTTGGCCCAAAAACATATTTGGCTGTTAGAAATTTTCAAGCAAGATACGCCCCACCGGTAGATGGAATTGTAGGTCGTATTACCTGGAAAACGCTTGAAAATGCTACTTCTGAAAGACAAAAGGGCGAGGAAGACACAATTTCCGCAGAAGATTTGATGCAATTAGGGCAAAGTATGTTTGATGCCAAAAAGGATTTAGAAGTGCGAGATGCGCTTGCACATGCTATGTTTGGAAAGTTATTGCAGGAAACGGGGGATAAGTTTTTGCTAGCAGCAGAAGCGCCAAAAGTCTCTATGGGAATCTTTGTTTTGGCGAAATCGAAAAAGACCACTGCCAAAACACTTGTTTTAAAATCATCATTTGATTTTATGTTGAAAATGATTGCATTGGCCGATACTATTGGTGGTTTTCCTTTTGGAAATACTCCAGAACTCGTGCTTTTAAAAAAAGCGATAACATTACACGCTGTTTATGAACATGTAACGGCGAAACTAAATCCCCAACCCAATGATGATCTACACTTGGTTTTAAACAGAGTCCAACTTATGCGGGATTTCTATGCTAGTTTTCTCGAAAAGAAAAAATTTAAAGATTCTAAAATGAAAAAACAAAACCAGATAACCGGGCCACATAGATCAGATAGAATGCGATTGGTTGGAATGGCGCTTTCTGACGTGGGAAAGGTGAAAGCATGGACGCACCCCCGTTACGGTTGGCGCTATCTTAAACAAATCTATGATATTGCCCTCAATGGTAACCATCGATTTTCTAACAGACATTTCAAATACCCCACTCCCGATTACCAATGTGCTCATGGGGATAAGGAATGTGTGAAAAAGAAGAGGAAAGTACCAAAATCGAGACTGGTGAAACGAGATCTTTTAGGATCTTGGTGTGGAATTGGTGCCCTGTATTGGATGAGAATGATTGGGCAGACCGATTTGATTTGGAGATTAACAGCTGGGAAAAGTACATTGGCAAGTAAACTTAAGAAGAAACCTTGGACTGAAATTCCCAAAGTAGGGGATTTAGTTATAAAAACGGCCGGGGGACATCATGGTATTATTACTTGGGTAGACCCCAAGGCAAAAGTGCCCAATGGGAAAAAAGAATGGCAGCAAATAAAGGTGCGAACGGTGGAGGCGAACGCGGGCAAAGGTGAGATTTTACATACGCCATCTGGTGGCAAAACCTTGGCCCCCTTTGACGTTGGAGCCTTTAACCCCTTTGAACGAAAGCCATAGGTTTTTGTTTTCAGCATTACAATAAAAAAGGGAGCCATTAGGCTCCCTTTTTTATGCAACACATGGAGTGTTTTTATTTTACGATCAATTTCTTGGTAATAGATTGATCCCCTGCCTGGATTGTTACAAAGTACAAGCCTGTGGCATAGTTTGAAATATTTAATGAGGTCTGAGACCCACCACCAAACGTTGACTCGTTTATGCGTTGGAGTGTTTGACCTAGACTATTGGTAACTGTAATATTAATTTGCTCTACCAAAGGAGCAGCGAGTTCAATAAATAGATTGTCTGATGCCGGGTTTGGATAGATGGTTACAATTTCATTGAGTATGTTGTCTTCCACACTTAATGCACAATCAACGACTCCACCACCATAATTTGAAGCAACGACTCTACGTCCTACCCATCCTTCGGTGTCATTTTTAGCCGCAACCGAGAACCAAATTGTTGCATTCGGATCGGCAATAGGAACAACAATGGTATTTGTACTCGATGTACCCACAAGTTCCATATACTTAGCTCCTAACATATAGAAATCGTAAGATTCGGCATCTGCAACATCATTCCAGCTAAATCGAGCTGCGTCTGGGCACATACCCACCAACTGTAAACCACTTGGTTGAGGCGCAATATTAAACGGATCGTCACTTACATCTTGGAAAGAACCACTAGTTATACGCACTAATACCTCACCAGAAACATCAGCAGGGATCGTCCATGCTCTATGGAAAACGTTGTCATTAACAGTAGCTATGCTATTCCAAGTACCTCCATTATCTGAAGAATATTCCAATACAAAATCATCGGTAGTATTGATGGCATCCCAGTGGATGATCTCAGCTTGACCAGGTACTACTTTTTCTCCACCGTTTGGATACGTGATGGTTAAATTCTCAGCAATAGGCTCCCAAACAACAAAATATTCTTGAGGTCCTACAGGCACATTGAATCCCGTAATTTCGATATCATAATCTCCGGCAACAGGAGTATTGATGAGCACTTGTTCCATATTGTTAAGGCGATCAATCCCGTTTGTAGCTGGAGTATCAAGATTTACTGGGTTAGGCGTAGGGTCTAGGATCCAAGGAAGGAAATCAGTGTTAGATGGATCGGTAACGACAAGGTCTAGGTCATTAACCAAGGCAGGGTTTGCTCCCGCAGTTGCTTCAGCATCCGTCCAATATACCATAAAACGAACCTGAGTTGTTCCTGAAGGGACAGTAATGGTATGCGTATTTGAATTTCCTTGTGTAACATCATCGGTAAGAAAACGATTGTCTTCAATAAGTTTCCCAGCACGAAGACCGTTTACGATTCCCCAACCAAAATTAAAGTCAGGCCCAACGTTACCAGCATCATTTGCAGTATTTAGTAAGGTAGCTTTAATAAGACCAGATGGAGGCAGTGTTCCGCCGTTTCCATCAGCATACAATTCATATAGTTGTGCCGCTACTCCTGCAATTCCTGGAGCTGCACCTGAGGTACCTCCAAAAGATTGGTAGGTGTTATTTTCGTTAGTAGAAATTTGGTTTTGCCCATTAGCAGCAATATCTGGCTTAATTCTACCATCTGTCGCGGGACCTTTACTACTAGAGTTAACAAGGTTACCATTAAAAAAGGTGTTAGCGGTAGCAATTACATTCTTTCCTTGTTTGTGACCTCCTGTAATATTCCCCCAGCCTGCACCAGCGCCATACCCACAATTTGAAGTTCCTGAATTTCCACAAGAAAATAAGTGTAATAGGCTTGTATTGTTTCGAGTTTGCTGATCCACAGTTCTGGCAATACTAGTATAACCACCATTACAACCATTACCGTAAGATGAGTTTGTAATTTGAACCGTTCCGCTATTAATTAGACTCGTAGTAGCACCATCCAAAAAGCTAGAAGCATATGTAGACACATAAACATCAGATCCGGCAGCCATACCGCGGCGTGTAGGGTCAAGGTTTCCTGCACCGGCAAAGATACCAGCAACACCGTCGCCATGTGTTCCACCAGAACCACTAGTGGTACTATTATCAATACGCCCTTGAAAATCAATATGAGGGCCAACAATTCCATCATCACGTACTAAAACTCCAACACCAACTCCTGTATAATTTCTTCCAGCACTGGTTTGAGTATCTAGTCCGTTAGAACGGTGTAAACTTTTCCCTCGTGTATCTTCAGCTACATCTGGAGCTACAATAACTTCAACCCACTTTACATAAGGTAGGTTTGATAATTCGTCCAGACAGTTATTTGGAATAATGAGGTTAATATTATTTGACCCATCAAACTGTTCTTTTACAGAAATCTGTTTTTGCGCCAATTGATTAATCACCCATGCCGTGTTCACGTTCTTGTGATGTTGTAGGGTTACCAAGATATTATTGCCTTGTAGTGCCCAGCTTCCAATGTCACCATTTTTGAGATTAGTTGACATTTTAAATCTTCCTTCAACGGGAACAATTGCGCGAACACCTTTGCTTTGTAAATAGGAAATAGAAGTAGATTCTGGGAAATAGAATAAATACGTTTGGTGAGGAATATAGTCTAACAACTGTAGGTTGCTTGCTCTAAATTCGTCTTGAATGTCTTGAGTGGGTGTTTCGAAAAATTGAATCCATCCAAAATATCCATTTTCTAGTTTTGCCGAATCGGGCATTTGACTCCAATCGAAAGTAGTGATGTTTTCTTGGACGTCTAAAATTTCATCTTGAAACTGAATGGTGTACGGATTTTGAGCTAGGGATATGGAAACAACACATATCATCGCCAAAAAAGAGACACTTTTACGCTTCAAGAGAGAAAAGAAAGTAGCTTTTTTCATAGTCTTAAATTTAGGTTAAAATAGGATTTTTAGTCATAAGAATCTCAAAGATATCCAATTGCAATAAGAAATCCATAATAAAATAGGTTAAAATAGGGTGTTTATTGAAGTATTGTAACTTCAATAATATAAAACAAAGAAGGTGTTTTTGCCCCTAAAATGGGAGTATTGGTAAATTATTCGAAAAGAGCCTTAAGCTCAGTGGCATCTGCCGGAGCCATTTTTCCTGCTAAGACTAAACTTAATTGTTTTCTTCGTAGCGCAGCAACATGGCGTTCTTTTTCCAATGGGGTTTCTGGAATTAAGGGAGGTACGGGAACTGGATTCCCAGTTTCATTAACGGCAACAAACGTATAGATAGCTTCATTAGACTCACTACGCATACCGCTTTCCCTATCTTCAATCCAAACATCCAAATATACCTCCATAGAACTATTAAAGGCTCGAGATACATGTGCCTCTACGGTAACTACGCTACCCAACGGAATTGTCTTATTGAAGGCCACGTGATTTACCGAGGCTGTTACCACAATTCTTCGGCTATGTCTTCGAGCGGCAATACTTGCGGCTCGATCCATTCTGGCCAGAAGCTCGCCACCAAACATATTACCAATGGGATTGGTTTCACTAGGTAAGACCAAATCGGTAATAATAGTTCTTGAATCTTTAGGAGTTCTAGGTTCCATTCCAAATAAATTTTGGCAAAGGTACGTCAGTTTTCAACGAAAAAGAGAAACCAAAAGGCAAATAATAGTAAAAATTAGTTGTCTAGCTCCTGCGTTAATAACCAAGCATCAGGGTTTTCAGATTGCTGAATAGCACGCAGTGATTCCAGCGCTTCTCGTCTATCTTCATAGCTGTTATAAACAACTTGATGCAATCCATACCGGTTTTTCCCGATCATTTTCGGATAAAACCCTTTGGCCACTAGCTGCTTCATTTTCTTAGTGGCATTTTCTTCGATTCTGAAGGCGCCCGCCATAATATGGTATTTTCCTGACTCCTTTGGAAGGATAAGGTTTATTGAAGGAAGGGGGTTTTCAATAACGAATGTAGCTTCTTGAATCTGGTTTTCAACAAGCGTATTGGCACGTTGCTTCTCAACAAAGTTATGTTTTTGTATTTGCCCTTCATAAATCTTAAGGCCGCCAAAACCCGTAGCCGAAATAGCTAATAATGCAATGGCCGCATACTTAAGATAGGGTCTTGAAAGTGTTTTTGTGGGCGTAAATAGCACAGGAACTTCTTCAGGAACTTCTGAAGTCGAAGTTTCCACAACTCGATCAATTTTAGGAGATACAAAGGTGGAAAGACCAAACGAGGCCGTACTAAAGTTTTGAGTTTGAGTAGGCGTAAATTGTACCGAATTTTCAGTGTTTAAATGAAATTCTCCAATGTTCTTTAAGGTTACCGTTTCGCCTTCAGCCAACTGAAGTGATAACTGCCCGGTGAAATTTCGAATCTTTTGCAAAGCTGTTTCATAACTACAATTTTCTACAGCCGCAACATGATTGGCAAAAAGCCCATCATTAGTTTGTAATTGTCGGTTAAAAGACAACGTTTTTCCTGGGGGATAAAAGGTATATCCATCGTCTATTTTAGCAGAGTGATATTGTGTTAAGAACGCTCCAAAACCTGGAATGATAACACATTCATAGCGATATAAAAGATCTTTAATGTATGTAGCCAGTTGCATATATCAAACATAGTTTTTTTTTCAAATGCTTTCAATACCAAAGCCGGGAACTTATTAACAACGATAAAAATTGTAATTTTGAAACCTTCCCGCCCTTTTTTATATGTTATCAAAGAACGAATTACGCTATGCATTAACGCTTCAGAGGGTACCCAATTTAGGAGATACATCAGCCAAGAAGTTGTTGCACCATGTAGGATCTGCTGAAGGAATTTTTAAAGAAAAGAGGCAAAACCTGCTTAAAATTGAAGGTATAGGAGCGCTAAAACTAAAAGGGCTTATGGCAGCCAGACCGATGGATGCCGTGGATGAAGAGCTCAAGTTTATAGAGAATAATGATATTACCTGTTGTTTTTATACCGAAGATAATTATCCAGACAGATTGAAACACTGTCCAGATGGCCCTATTTTGTTCTTTCAAAAGGGAGAGGTGGATCTTTCAAAAAAGAAAATCTTAAGTGTTGTAGGCACGCGAAATATTACCAATTATGGTAAGGATTTTTGCGAACGCCTCATAGAAGAGTTGGCGCCCATTGACCCTATTATTGTCTCTGGATTTGCATATGGAGTGGACATTACGGCACACAAAGCGGCCGTCAAACATGGCCTGCAAACCATAGGGTGTTTGGCCCATGGAATGAACCAAATATACCCTAAAGCGCATAGAAAGTATGTGAAACGTATAGAAGAAAAAGGAGGTTTTATTACCGAATTTTGGAGCACAGATGTTTTCGACCGAACCAATTTTCTAAAACGGAATAGAATTATCGCTGGCCTTTCTGAAGCGACAGTTGTAATTGAGTCTGCCAGTAAAGGAGGAAGTTTGGTGACGGCAGATATAGCGAATTCGTATCATCGAGATGTCTTTGCACTACCTGGAAGAACCACCGATATTCAAAGCCGTGGATGCAACAACTTAATACGATCTCAACAAGCCCATATGCTGACCGGAGCGGCTGACATTATTTATATGCTTAACTGGATGAATGAGTCACCCAAGGCAACTACCCAGAAACAATTATTTGTAACCTTAACTCCAGAAGAGCAAGTTCTTTTTGATTTTCTGAAACAGCGTGATAAAGAACAGCTGGACATTATTGCGTTAGCGTGCAAGATGCCAACATTCAAAGTGGTAACCATCCTATTGAATATGGAATTGAAAGGAGTGATTAGGCCACTGCCCGGAAAACAATTTCAGGTGACTTAGTACCCCAATTTAGAGCGTGTACGACCAAGCACCTCATTGGCCACCTTTGTTGCTTTTTGAGCTCCAACAGCCAAGGCTTTATCAATTTCTTCCAAATTGTCCATGAAGTAATTGTATTGTGAACGTTGTGTTGTATAGGTCTCCGAAATGAGTTCAAACAAGGCCTGTTTGGCGTGGCCATATCCGTAGCCTCCAGCTTCATAGTTAGTTCTCATCGCTGCGATACCTTCTGAAGATGCCAATAACTTGTACAAAGCGAACACATTACAAGTATCTGGATCTTTTGGGTCTTCCATAGGAGTGCTATCGGTTTCAATGCTCATGACTTGTTTTCGCAATTGCTTATCTGGAAGGAAAATATTAATAATGTTGTCTTTTGATTTACTCATTTTGGTCCCATCTGTTCCTGAGATAAGCATGGTGTCTTCATGTATTCGAGCCTCAGGTAAGACAAAAGTTTCTCCCATTTGACGGTTAAAATTGGAAGCTACTTTTCGAGTCATTTCCAAGTGCTGTTCCTGATCTTTTCCAACAGGAACAATATCTGCATCGTACAAAATAATGTCTGCAGCCATAAGCATGGGGTAGGTGAATATCCCAGCATTTACATCTTCCAGTCGATCTGCTTTGTCTTTAAACGAATGTGCCAATGTTAGGCGTTGATATTGAAAAAAGCAATTTAAATACCACGCAAGTTCCGTCACTTGAGGCACATCACTTTGGCGATAAAAAACGGTTTTATCTATATCAAGGTCAAAGGCTAACCAGGCTGCAGCGGTACTATAGGTATTCGCCCTAAGCTCATCAGCATTTTTGATCTGGGTTAATGAATGCATGTCGGCAATAAATAAAAATGACTCATTGCTGGGGTCATTTGCCATTTTAATAGCCGGAATAATGGCTCCTAAAAGATTGCCTAAATGAGGAGTTCCTGTACTCTGTATGCCTGTAAGTATTCTTGACATTATCTTTTTGCTTTATGTGCTAACAAGCCAATGAAAGGCCAGTGTAATTATGTAATTTCACAAAGGTACTTTTTTTAGTGCATTTGCATGATTCAATTCATTATTTTTGGCCTTATATGAAGTTGTTCTACTACCTCTTTATTATTCTGTACCGAATCTGGTTTTATGCGCTTGTCATTATACCTATTATTTTACTTTTCCCTATTTTGTTAATTAGCGTGGCAAAGGAAAGTTGGTACCCTTTCTTTTTTAAACTGGCGCGTTTTTGGTCTACAATTATCTTGTTTGGTATGGGGTTTTATCCCAAAATTAAAAGAGATGTTAGTTACAAGAAGGAGGCTAGTTATATGTTTGTAGCCAATCATACTTCTATGACAGATATTATGTTGATGCTATACGTTTCAAAAAACCCATTTGTTTTTGTAGGGAAAAAAGAACTGGCCAAGCTTCCTGTGTTTGGCTTTTTCTACAAACGCACTTGCATATTAGTAGATAGGGATAGCGCCAAGAGTAGGCATAATGTATTTGCCAGAGCTCAAGCCAAATTAAAACAAGGTTATGGAGTATGTATTTTTCCTGAAGGAGGTGTTCCAGAACCTGAAGTGATTCTGGATGAATTTAAAGATGGTGCTTTTAGGCTGGCTATAACGCATAAGATCCCAATAGCACCTATGACCTTTCATGACAACAAAAAAAGGCTTTCATACAAATTCTTTACAGGAGGGCCGGGGCAAATGCGGGTGAAGGTGCATGCTTTAATTAGCACAGAGTCTCTAACTATAGAGGATAAACAAACGTTGAAACAACAAACGAGAAATATACTTTTGGAAGAACTGTGTAATCCTACGATATAAAAAAACCACTCTATGGCGAAGAGCGGTTTTTTCATCATCATTGTTTGGTATAATCCAAACCTAACCAACTAAAAAACTAACCTAAAACTTAAAACTCAATCCACTATATATCCCAAAATAGTAGGGCTTAAAATCTACAGAAGAATCTGTATACGGATTAAGTTGATATTTTAAAATGGGTTCAATATTAAATTTCAATTTTTTCGAAATGTTATAATCAAAACCTAGGCCAATATTTGTAGAGAAACTAACAGAGCTCAAATTGTTGGCCTCTCCTAGTGTGCTACTAAAGTCTCCATCTGTGACCGAAATTTCATTACTTCCAAGGAATAAGGTGCTAAAACCACCTATCATATTAATTCCAAACTTGCTATCTAAGAGGGCATATTTTAATTCAACAGGCACTTCAAAATAACTAATGTTTTGATTTATTTCAGGGTTGCCTCCAGTAGACTTTGGTGTGACCTCCTCAAGATTACCAGGTGTGGCAGCAGCAATTGTTCCTTTATCAAAGGCGGTAAGAACAACCTGTCTTCCGCCATAGTCCACACTTCTAAGTGCTGCACTAACGGGGCCTTCTGCAAGTTCTACATCTCCTGTGGTATATCCCAGCTTTACATTGTTGATCCCCGATCGGATGCTAAGACGGTCCGAAATGTTATAACTCACCTGAACACCATAACTAAAATTAACATCTCCAGATTGCGAATTGTCGGCAAAAGAAGGGTCTATAGAAGATCCACTTCCAAAGGAGTCATAATAAACAGGAGCGAAGTTTGGAGTAACATCCCAACGATTTTCGGGATCATTAGATGTTTTTGCAATAGCATCCTCCTCTTCGGCATTCTTTTCATTTATAACATCTATTAAAGAACGCTTTTCAGTTTCTACAACATCATCATCAGTGCTTTTTTCAACACCATCGGTTTCCGTAGTATCGTTTCCGTTTTCTGTAGCAACAACAACGGGAGTTTTAGCATCCTGAATATCAATATCTTTTTTAATGAGGTCCTCGGTATTCTTTATTGTTTCTGAAGTAGTCGTATTCTTTGTTTTTTCCGAAATTATCTTTTCTGAAGATGTTTCCGTATCTGTGATAACAGCAGTAGCTTCTTTAGTGTTTGTGGTTATCACACGGTCACTGTCTTTAATAAGAGGACTCTTATTTGTTTGATTATTGTCTTTGGATTTTTCAATCGCAATCGCTTCTAGCGAGGACGATTTGCTTTTCACTATGTTGTCTTTGACAATGGATGTTTTCGATTTATTATCACCTTCTGTATCTTTTTCGTCAGAATTGGTGTTTGAAGGGTTTGTAGCATCTTCTGAAGCAATAACAGGATCGTTATTGTTAGGTCCTTTGTCAAGGTCGATGGATGGGTCTTCCTGCTTGTTAATAGTATCTGTGTCATCAACAACTATTGTGTTGTTTGAATCTTCAAAAGGGTTAAAAACAAAATTCCCAATGGTTAACAATAGCGCAAGTATGGCAGCCACACCCGCCACTCGTATCCAAAGAGGAATAATCTTGCGATCGTCCTTCTCTTTTTTCAATTGCGTTTGAATATTACTCCAAACGTGTGGGGATGGGGTTGCTTCAAATTCCTTAAAGCGCTCTTTAAAAAGCTCGTCTATGTGCTTTTTACCTTTCATTTAAAGCTGTTAGCTTTTACTAGTTTTATATTCTTCAATCTTTGTCTTCAATATCGCTCGGGCTCTTGCCAGATTAGATTTAGACGTTCCGTCAGAGATACCTAACAAGGCTGCAATCTCTTTATGAGCGTAATCATCCAGAACATACATGGTAAATACTAAGCGGTAACGGTCTGGTAGTTTCTGGATAATTTCTAGTAAAAAATCCAAAGGAACACTATTGTCTTCCACGGCTACATCAACCTCTTCTACCTGCTCTTCATTTGAAATATCAAAAACACGCTGTTTGCGATATTTTTGAAGTGCAGTATTCACAGTAATTCGTTTTATCCAACCTTCAAAAGAACCTGTGCCTTTATATTGCTCAATCTTTTTAAAAATACTAAGAAATGCATCTTGCAAATTATCTTCAGCTTCTGCATAGTTAGGAGAATACTTCAGACAGATAGAAAATAATGTACGCGAATATCGTGTGTACAATGCCTCCTGTGCCTGCGCATCCTGCTTCTTACATTTTATGATGAGCTCTTCTAAAGTCAAATACAGTACCTTGAATTATTACCTATCGTTGTTAGGGTCTACACTTTTTTGTGTAAACCAGCAACCATAATAACCAGGGTCTCTACTAGAAAGTAGATACCTGTATTATAAAAAGGTTGCGCGTTGGGGCAAAAATTATTGATCGATTACTGCAATCGCTTCTTTAATTTTCTTTTCAAGTTCTTCCATCAGTTCAGGGTTATCCAGAAGCAGTGTTTTCACGGCATCTCTTCCCTGACCTAATTTGGTGTCGTCATAGCTAAACCATGAGCCACTTTTTTTGATAATTTCATAAGCTACTCCAAGGTCAATAATTTCCCCCACCTTAGAGACACCCTCACCATACATAATGTCAAACTCGGCAGTCCTAAAAGGAGGAGCTACCTTGTTTTTGACAACCTTAACTCTGGTTTTATTACCCAAAACAGCATTGTTACTGTCTTTTATTTGTGTAGATCTTCTAATATCCAAACGAACCGAACAATAAAATTTTAATGCGTTACCACCTGTAGTAGTTTCTGGGTTTCCAAACATGACCCCAATCTTTTCACGCAATTGATTGATGAAAATAACCGTACAATTGGTTTTGCTAATGGAACCAGTCAACTTTCGTAATGCTTGAGACATAAGTCGTGCATGGAGCCCCATTTTTGAGTCACCCATTTCACCTTCGATTTCACTTTTTGGTGTCAAAGCTGCCACCGAATCAATCACAATGATATCAATAGCACCACTTCTAATTAGGTTATCTGTTATTTCCAGCGCCTGTTCTCCGTTATCCGGCTGAGAAATGATTAAGTTTTCAATGTCAATGCCTAATTTTTCGGCATAATAGCGATCAAAAGCATGTTCTGCATCTATAAAGGCTGCAATTCCACCCGCCTTTTGTGCTTCAGCGATGGCGTGGAGTGTTAAGGTTGTTTTTCCAGAAGATTCAGGGCCGTATATTTCAACAATTCTTCCTTTAGGATATCCACCTACGCCCAAAGCTAAATCCAGACCTAAGGACCCCGTGGGAATGACTTCTACCTCTTGTACGGCAGAATCTCCCATTTTCATTACAGTCCCTTTTCCATACGTTTTATCTAACTTATCTAAAGTAAGCTTTAGCGCTTTTAGTTTTGCTTCTTTTTCGTTGCTCATGAATTCAAAATATTATGTGATACACTTAATAGGCTAAGGTAGTATTTCTTTGCATCCTCAGCAATAGGAAATACAACCCCAATCGCTTTTTTTGTTAACAGCTATGAAAAGCGTAATTTTGCCAACAATTAGTAATTATTTACACACCTTTTACACGAAAAAAAGTATAGCATGCAACTGTACAATACACTTAGTGCAAAAGAAAGGGCCGCCCTGTTGGCAGAAGCTGGGGAGGATCGATTAACCCTTTCGTTTTATCAATATGCAAATATTGGAAACCCTCAACTTTTCAGAAATCATTTGTTTATTGCTTGGGACCAAATGCAGGTGCTTGGACGCATATATGTAGCTCATGAAGGGATCAATGCACAGCTGTCCGTTCCCGCACATAAATTTGCCGAATTTAAGACCTTCATAGATGACATTTATTTTTTGAATAATGTAAGACTCAACATCGCGATTGAACATGATTTGATGTCTTTTTTAAAGCTGAAAGTAAAAGTACGCAACAAAATAGTTGCCGATGGATTGAATGATGAAACCTTTGATGTGACCAACAAGGGAGTACATGTGGATGCCTTAAAATTTAATCAATTAATTGATGATGAGAATACCGTTCTGGTAGATATGCGAAATCACTACGAAAGTGAAATAGGCCGGTTTAAAGGGGCTCTAACCCCTGATGTAGATACTTTTAGAGACTCCCTTCCCATCATTGAAGAAGATTTAAAAGAGCACAAAGAAGATAAAAACCTTGTTATGTATTGTACGGGTGGTATTCGATGTGAAAAAGCAAGTGCGTACTATAAACACAAAGGATTCAAAAATGTTTTTCAACTGGAGGGAGGCATTATAGAATATACGCGACAAGTAAAAGACAAGGGTCTTGAAAATAAATTTATAGGAAAAAATTTCGTATTCGATCATCGCAGAGGAGAACGAATTTCTGAAGATGTGATTGCCCAATGCCATCAATGTGGAGCCCCGTGTGATTCGCATGTTAACTGCGCCAATGAGGCATGCCATCTACTCTTTATTCAATGCGAAGCATGTGCCACCTCCATGGAAGAATGTTGCTCCCAGGAATGCCTAGAAGTCATTCAACTGCCCTATGAAGAACAAAAAAAATTAAGAAGCGGGATACCAAATAGTAATAAAATATTCAAAAAAGGCCGTTCAGAAAAACTGAAATACAAGCGGTAAGTACGGGTATAATTGATATCTTTACTCATTGAGATTTATGTTTAATCTACGTCTCTTTTTTAGTTAAAAAGAGCTATATATATAGAACGTATGGGCTGTACAAGCTGTGCCTCGGGAGCCGACGGACAGCCAAAAGGATGCAAGAACAATGGTACTTGTGGATCAGATGGCTGTAACAAATTGACGGTATTCGATTGGCTTTCCAATATGTCACTTCCTGGCAATATGGAGCCTTTTAATGGTGTTGAAGTTCGATTTAAGAATGGAAGAAAACACTTTTATCGAAACCCAGAAAAAATACCCTTATCCATTGGTGATATAGTAGCAACCGAAGCCTCTCCAGGACACGATATTGGAATAGTAACACTCACCGGTGAGTTGGTGCGTGTTCAAATGAAGAAGAAGAAAGAGCAAACGGAGGTGACCGAATTGCCAAAAATTTATCGCAAAGCGGCACAGAAAGATATTGATGTTTGGCAAAAAGTGAGGTCAAAGGAAATCGATATCCAAAAACAATCCAGAGAGATCGCAATGCGCTTAGGATTGCAGATGAAGATATCAGATATAGAATATCAAGGAGATGGCTCTAAGGTGATATTCTATTATACAGCAGAAGAGCGTGTTGATTTTAGACAGCTCATCAAAGATTTTGCAAGAACCTTCAGTACCCGAATTGAAATGAAACAAGTAGGGTTTAGACAAGAAGCCGCTCGTTTAGGCGGAATAGGATCTTGCGGACGTGAATTATGCTGCTCTACATGGTTAACGGATTTTAGATCTGTCAATACCGCAGCGGCACGATATCAACAACTATCTCTTAATCCACTCAAGCTTGCTGGACAATGCGGGAAACTAAAATGCTGTCTCAATTATGAGCTGGATACCTATTTGGAAGCCCTTGAAGAATTCCCTAAATCTGACGTAAAACTTCAGACAGAAAAAGGGACAGCTTCCTGCCAAAAAATAGATATTTTTAAAGGCCAAATGTGGTATGCTTATGAAAAAGAAGGGATGAATTGGCACCAACTTAGCACAGAAAAAGCCAATGAAATAATAGCCCTAAATAAAAAAGGAGAAAAGGCAGCCAGCCTAGAAGAATATATTGAAGAGGTAATCGTTTCTGATAGTAAACTGTTCAATAATGTGGTTGGACAGGATAGCTTAACCCGCTTTGACGCTCCAAAAGGACGAAGAGGAAAAAACCGAAACAATAAGAACCGTCGAAAAAATAAAAACCGAAACTCTAAGAAGAATGCGTAATGTTTTTGGTATAATACTGTCAGCCTTACTCTTGGTTTCGTGCAATTCAAATACCATCGCAAGTGACACCATGGCCCTTCCTGGGGATTGGGATAAAAATGTTACTGTTGAATTCACAATCCCTCCTTTGGATTCATTGAAAAAATATGATGTTTTTGTAACAATTCGAAACACCAACGAATATAGATTTAATAACTTATTTCTGATAGCTTCTATGGACTTTCCGCATGGGAAAACAGTGACGGACACCCTTGAATATCGTATGGCAAATCCAGATGGAACATGGCTGGGAACAGGCCTGGGAAGTATAAAAGAGAACAAATTGTGGTACAAAGAAGGAATTTCTTTTAATGAAGAAGGAGCGTATACAATCAAGATAAGACATGCGGTGCGCAATAACGGTGATGTTGAGGGCGTTACCAAATTGGAAGGAATCACAGATGTAGGATATAGTGTAGAAGAAACCCTGCAACAGTAAACAATTATGACAAAGAAAGAACAACAAGAACAGGCAAAACGTATCAAAAAACACATTAGAACTTTTTGGAAAGTCTTTGGTGGATTGTTAGTGCTCTTCTTATTGGTTTTTTTATTGGCTTCTTGGGGCATATTTGGAAGCCTTCCCGATGAGACGAGTCTTGAAAACCCAGAAAAAAATCTTGCCACCGAAATTATCTCTTCAGATGGAGAGACCCTTGGAAAGTTTTACAAAGAAAATAGAACCCCTGTTCAATTTGATGAGTTACCAGATCATTTAGTGAATGCGTTAATTGCAACCGAAGATGTTCGTTTTTACGACCACTCTGGTATTGATGCAAAAGGAACAGTGAGAGCAGTAGCTTTTTTAGGATCTCGTGGAGGAGCAAGTACGATTACTCAGCAGCTAGCCAAACTGTTTTTTACTGAAAGAGTATCTCGCAATAAATTAGAACGTGGAATACAAAAAATAAAAGAATGGGTCATTGCTACTCGCCTTGAACGACGCTACACCAAGGAAGAGATCATTACCATGTATTTTAATGAGTATGATTTTTTGAATCAGGCAGTTGGGATTGAATCAGCAGCCAATATATATTTTGATAAGGCACCGGCCAATTTAACGACCGTAGAATCGGCTGTTCTGGTAGGAATGTTTAAGAACTCTTCTTTATACAATCCACTTAGCAATGCAGAAGGTGTTGAGAATAGAAGAAATGTCGTTCTGGCTCAAATGGCGAAATATGGATATATTTCTACCCAGGTAAAAGACTCGCTACAGGCACTTCCGTTAGATATAATTTACACGCCACAAGGACATGACGAAGGAATTGCAACATACTTTAGAGAGTATGTCAGAGCTTTTATGGAAGATTGGATCGACGACAACTCTAAGTCTGATGGCACTAAATATAATATTTATAGAGACGGTCTTAAAGTATATACAACCATAGATTCTCAAATGCAGGAGTATGCAGAGGAGGCTGTTGACATGCACATGTCTAAGCTTCAAAAAGAGTTTGATAAGCAAAATAAGAAGAATAAAACGGCTCCTTTTCGAGATATTACTGAAGATGAAATCGATGGAATATTAAATACGGCCATGCGTAGAAGTGATCGCTGGCGCGAAATGAAAAGGGCAGAAATCAGTGAGGAAGACATCATTAAAAGTTTTAATGTAAAGACCCGAATGAAAATATTTGCATGGAGTGGGGATATTGATACCACGATGACCCCCATGGATTCTATACGGTATTATAAGCGTTTCTTGCAAGCTTCAATGATGTCCATGACACCCCAAACGGGCGAAGTGAAAGCATGGGTTGGAGGCACCAATTATAAGCACTTTAAGTACGACATGGTGAAAACAGGGAAAAGGCAAATTGGATCAACTTTTAAGCCTTTTGTATATGCTACGGCAATGGACCAAATGCATATGTCTCCATGTGATACCTTGCCAAACACTCCATACTGTATCCCTGCGGGAAAGCACGGAAACATGAAAGAATGGTGCCCTAAAAATTCAAGCGGAGAGTATGGTGGATTGCTGTCATTGCGAAACGCCTTGGCTAATTCTGTGAATACAATCACAGCAAGATTAATAGATCGTGTTGGGCCAAGACCCGTGATCGATCTCGTTGAAAAAATGGATGTAGACACTAGAAATATTCCAGAAGTACCTTCTATTGCCTTGGGAACGCCAGACGTTTCTTTATATGAAATGGTAGGCGCTTATAGCACCTTCGCAAATGAAGGTGTGTTTGTAAAACCTACTATGATTCAACGTATTGAAGATAAAAATGGAACCGTGCTGTATCAAAATGTTCCTAATACCAGAGATGTGATTAGTAAAGAAATGGCGTATATCACCGCAAGCTTAATGCAGGGTGTAACACAGGGAGGCTCTGGAACTCGGTTGCGACATCAATATGCGGCCGCCAATTCTGTGTATAAAAATGCAGTGACAGGTTATCCATATAAATTCGAAAACCCAATCGCTGGAAAAACGGGAACAACACAAAATAATAGTGACGGTTGGTTTATGGGAATGGTTCCTAACCTTGCTACAGGTGTTTGGGTAGGAGGAGAAGACAGATCGGTCCATTTTGGATCCACAGCCTATGGACAAGGAGCCACTATGGCGCTGCCTATCTGGGCCATTTACATGCGTAAGTGCTATGAAAATGAAGACTTAAACATCTCCAAAGAAAACTTTAAAAAACCTAGCAAGTTGGCCATTGAGACCGATTGTGCCAAATGGAAAGAAGACAATCAACAGGGAAGTGAAATTCCGGATGAATTCGATTTGTAAAAATCCATATACCTCATATGAAACCCGAAATTAGTTTCGGGTTTTTTTATGAAATTCCCAGTAACAATTTCCAGTTTCATCCAAGTTGAATAGTTTGGGCGTGTCACCTTTGGCATCTTTTAATATTTTACACGGATGAAAACAATGAAAAATAGCGAGGATAATCTTCTTCAAATTTTGTATTTTTCTGAAAAATAAGACGCATGATTAATAAGACAGTTTCAAATGTAAATGAAGCTTGCCAAGGTGTGGAGGATAATATGACCTTTATGTTTGGCGGTTTTGGTTTGAGCGGAATTCCGGAGAATTGTATTGCCGAATTACATCGATTAAATGTCACCAATGTTACCTGTATATCCAATAATGCCGGAATAGATAATTTTGGTTTGGGCTTTTTACTTCAAAAACATCAAATAAAAAAAATGATCTCTTCCTATGTTGGAGAGAATGCCGAGTTTGAACGGCAAATGTTAAGTGGTGAACTGGAAGTTGAATTAATTCCACAGGGAACACTAGCCCAACGATGTAGAGCGGCTCAAAGCGGAATCCCCGCTTTCTATACGCCTGCTGGATATGGAACAGAAGTGGCAGAAGGAAAGGAAACCAGAAAGTTTAATGGAAAATGGCATGTAATGGAGAAAGCTTTTGAAGCCGATTTCGCCTTTGTCAAGGCTTGGAAAGGAGATATTGCAGGGAATCTGATCTTTAAGGGAACTGCGAGAAATTTTAACCCTAATATGTGTGGTGCCGCTAAAATAACAGTGGCTGAGGTAGAAGAGTTGGTGCCAGTTGGAACACTAGATCCAAATGAAATCCATATCCCCGGAATTTTTGTACAGCGCATTTTTCAAGGAGCCAAATATGAGAAAAGAATTGAGCAGCTAACGGTAAGAAAACGAAATTAATGGGACTATCAAAAGAACAAATAGCGCAACGCATTGCAAAAGAAGTCAAGGACAAATATTACGTCAATTTGGGCATTGGAATTCCTACTTTGGTGGCCAATTTTGTACGAGACGATATTAGCGTTGAATTTCAGAGCGAGAATGGAATATTGGGAATGGGCCCGTTTCCCTTTGAAGGGGAAGAAGACCCAGATCTTATTAATGCGGGCAAACAAACAATCACTGCCTTACCCGGAGCTTCTTTTTTTGACTCTGCAATGAGCTTTTCAATGATTAGAGGACAACACGTGGATCTTACTATTTTAGGAGCTATGGAAGTATCGCAAAATGGTGATATAGCCAACTGGAAAATACCAGGTAAGATGGTAAAGGGAATGGGAGGAGCCATGGACTTGGTTGCATCTGCTGAAAATATTATCGTGGCCATGATGCACACTAATAAGGCAGGAGCATCCAAAATTTTAAGCGAATGCTCGTTGCCTCTTACGGGAGTTAATTGTGTAAAGAAAGTAGTGACAAACTTAGCTGTCATGGAAATTGCCAATGGTCGTTTTAGATTACTGGAGCGAGCACCTGGAGTTACGGTTGCTGAAATTCAAAGTGCCACACAGGGAGACCTCATTGTTGAAGGAGATATTCCAGAAATGACATTCTGACTACGTAAAATGAATGAAAAAACCTGCGTCTGTCGCAGGTTTTTTTTGTAATTATTGTAAGAAAACACTGAGAATAAATCTCAATATGTTAAAAAAGAATGCATTTCATCGAATAATATCGCATTTAATCGTTATTTCTAATAAAACTTTTCCATATTAGCATCCCCAATTGATAACAACATAACCTACTATGCTTAGTATAATCGCTTCTCTAAAAAAAACAATACAACTAGTAATGAATGTTTTATATGTAGCAAAGAAAGTTTTTTTGCTAATGTAATTTTTTCAGAGTGTTTTAAACCCCATATCTGCGACGATTCAGATAAAGGTGTGGCCCGTTCTTTGTGAGGTTAGAACGGGCCTTTTTTATATCCCTTTAGGAATGGCTTCAATAAGTTTCTTTGTATATTCTTTGGTGGGATTGGCATAGATTTCATCGGCATCTCCTAGTTCTTCGATTTTCCCTGAATTCATTACCAATAATTGATCCGACATGTATTTTACCACGGCCAAGTCATGCGAAATAAAAATATAAGTAAACCCAAATAGGTCTTTTAGTTCATTAAGAAGATTAAGCACTTGAGCTTGTACCGAGATATCCAATGCCGAAACAGATTCGTCACAAATCACCAGTTTTGGCTCCATGGCGATGGTACGAGCTATGCCTACACGTTGTCGTTGCCCCCCCGAAAGCTCGTGCGGATATCTATAGAAATAAGAGGAATCCAGGCCCACACGATCCAATATTTTAATGGCTTTGTCTTTTCGTTTTTTCTTGCTTTTCCCAATCCCGTATACTTGCATAGGTTCCATGAGTGCCTCTCCTATGAGCAATCTGGGATGCAGGGATGAGTAGGGATCCTGAAAGATAAGCTGAATTTCTTTTCGTAAACTTCTAATTTCTTTGGCTGATAATTGGGTGAGATCACGCCCTCTGTATTTAATGTTTCCAGACGTGGCCTTCTCCAGTTGTAAAATGGTTTTTCCAAGGGTGGATTTTCCACACCCCGATTCCCCGACTAAACCAAGCGTTTCTCCTTCAAAAACGGTGAAACTAACATCATCCACAGCCTTAACTACATGATTGGGTTTAAACAAACCAGCACTACTGTAATATTCTTTTTTTACATTAACCACCTCAAGAAGAGGTTCCTGGGTATACAAAGATTTATGTTTTAGCGCTCGATGCTGTGGACTAACTTCTTTGGAAATGAAACTTTTGTCGGCCAATGAAGCAATGGTTGGAAGTCTTTCTAATCGCACATCAAGCGTGGGTCGCGAAGCAAGAAGCGCTTTTGTATAAGGCTCTTTAGGATGCTTAAAAATTTCCACAACAGAACCGCGTTCAACAATTTCTCCCTGATACATAACCATTACCCGGTCGGCAATTTCAGAAACCAGTCCGAGATCATGAGAAATAAAGAGTAAACTCATCCCTGTCTCCTCTTGTAGTTCTTTTAAGAGCGCAAGAATTTCTTTTTGAACGGTTACATCCAAGGCGGTGGTGGGCTCGTCAGCAATTAGAAGTTTTGGCTTACAAGCAATAGCCATTGCGATCATTACCCGCTGCATTTGACCACCACTTATTTGATGGGGGTAACTCATAAAGATCTCTCGAGGACGCGGTAATTTTACTTTTTGAAAAAGCGCAAGGGTTTCCTTCTTTGCTTCGGAAGCAGATAGCTTTAAATGATGTCTTAGTATTTCTGAAACTTGAAAGCCACATCGAAGAGAGGGATTTAAAGCACTCATAGGTTCTTGAAAAATCATAGCGATCTCTTTTCCTCTATAGGCGCGTATTTCGTGTTCTTTTTTCGAAATGAGTTCTTGTTCTTGAAATTGTATTTTTCCAGTAACGTAACTTGTCTTTTGAGGTAGCAAACCCATAATAGCCATAGACGTTACTGATTTCCCGGATCCTGACTCACCTACAATCCCCACAACTTCATTAGTAAAGACATCCAAAGAGATGTTTTTGACTACCTCTGTACGGGATTTTCTACTACCAAAAGCAATAGACAGATCATTCAATGCAAGGAGGGTTTCTCTAGACATATTTTCAAAGATACATGAATTGATCAATCCAAATGATACAATTTTCCGTAGGTATTATTAAAAAAGGCTCGTAGGTAAAGGCCTCTTAAAAAAATGTTAATAACTATTCGTGCCGTTCATCGAATAAAATTTGAAAAATATATTAATAATTGTTATTTAGATGAATAATTATTATTTAAATGATGTTTTTGTCGACAAAAACGTAATTTTTTAACCAAAAATCAGAAATAAACATAAACATTGATAAATTTTAAAAACCTGGTTTTTGTCAGAATTTTCTCCCTACAAATAAAATTTAATCACATTGTTCAATTTTTTAATCACCTAAAAACATGATATCTAGAACTTGTTTTTTTATTAGGCTCGATATTGATGCGTGTCGTCCGCCTTAAATTAAAATTAGAATGCATAGCAATTTGACCTCTACATTGCGATTGATTTTTCAAAAGCAATGCTCGTACCGAATCTTCGGTTACAATAACCTTAATACAAACACCCTATTATTATGAAAAAAGCTTACTTAATTGCCTTACTATTGTGCTTTGTCGGACAATCTGTGTTTTCTCAAAGTTCTGTGAATGGCGTAGTTCAGTCATATTTCTCTATTTTGGAAGGAGAATCTGATTTTAAGCAAGGAGATCTTTCTCAATGGAAAATTACCGATGTTGTTCCCTCTCTTAATCCTAATATACAGCATGTATATATCCAGCAATATTATAATAACATACCCATTCAGTATGCTACTTATAAACTTACCGTGAATAACGGTAAAATCACTTGGCATATTGATCAATTTATTAAGGAAACAGCTTCAAAGATAAATACTTCAAGCCCATCTATATCTGCGGAAAATGCTATTCTTAAAACGGTGCAGCAACACAATCTACAGCGACCTGTTCTTCAAAGGTCTGAAGGAAATGATGGTGTTTTAACCTTTGATAACTCGGGTGTTACCTTAGAACCTATTAAAGTAAAACAACTGTATCAATTGCACGAAGGACAATTGCGTTTGGTATGGAATGTAAGTTTTTATCAGAAAGACGGGCAGCATTGGTGGAACGAAAATATTGATGCCACAACGGGCCAAGTACTTCGTACCGAAGATTGGGTGATTACCTGTAATTGGGGTGATTCACATGAAGACCATGGTCATGATGGCGAAAGTATAAAAGGTAATATGACCACGGTTGAAAATGCTCCAGCAACCTATATGGCTGGAGAAAGCTATAATGTGTATCCCATGCCCTTAGGAAGTCCTTTGGACGGCGGGCGCTCTATTATAACCGATCCTCAAAACTTAACAGCGTCGCCATTTGGCTGGCATGATACCAATGGAAGTAATGGGGCAGAGTATACCATTACTCGTGGAAACAACGTTTGGGCACAAGAAGATGCCAATGGCAATAATGGAACGGGATATTCTCCAAATGGGGGTGCTGGACTTGACTTTAATTTTCCAATTAATTTAAACAACGCACCAAGTACGTATAGAGATGCAGCTATAACCAATTTATTTTATTGGAATAACATCATGCATGATGTTTGGTATCAATATGGGTTTAACGAGGCGAGTGGAAACTTTCAAGAAAATAACTACGGAAATGGTGGTCTTGGTAGCGACTCAGTGAATGCCGACGCTCAAGATGGAAGCGGACTTAATAACGCTAATTTTTCTACGCCTGGAGATGGTTCTAACCCAAGAATGCAAATGTTCTTGTGGTCTGGAAATCCTCAAATAGATGGGGATTTGGACAATATTATTATTGCTCATGAGTACGGTCACGGAATTTCGATTCGTCTTGTAGGTGGTCCTGCTTCCAACAACTTAGGAGGTAGTGAGCAAATGGGTGAAGGATGGAGTGACTGGTTTGGCCTTATGCTTACCATGAAGAATGGAGATACGGGTGCTGACCCCAAAGCTGTCGGAAATTTTGCGCTAGGACAGGGAACTAATGGCGGTGGGATTCGTCCAACTCCATATTCCACTAATACATCTATTAACGGTACCGTGTATGGCGATATTAATGGTCTTGCAGTTCCACATGGTGTAGGATATGCTTGGGCAACTGTTATCTGGGATCTTACATGGGCCTTGGTGGCAGATCAAGGTTTCGATGATGATTTTTACAACGGAACAGGAGGAAATAACATAGCCATGGCCCTTATTATTGAAGGACTTAAAAATACGGCCAACAACCCAGGATTTGTTTCAGGTAGAGATGGTATTCTTCAGGCCGATCAAGACTTGTACGGAGGTCAGTATAACTGTATCATCTGGGATGTATTCGCAGCTAGAGGTGTTGGTGTAGATGCCAACGAAAATACCAATGGCGGAACTAATACCAACTCGGACCAAGCAACTTCTTTTGTGAGTGGTTGTGGCGGCGGAGGTGGTGGTACAGAGCCATGTTCTACAACCATTGCTTCATATCCTTATGGTGAGAGCTTTGAAAGTTCATTAGGCGATTGGACACAATCTTCAAACGATGATATTGACTGGACACGTGATTCTGGAGGGACTCCTTCAAACAACACTGGACCAGCGACTGGAGCCGATGGAGCGAACTATATTTATGTAGAAGCTTCTGGAAACGGTACAGGATATCCAAACAAACGAGCGATTATCAATTCTCCGTGTTTCGATTTAAGTGGAGAAACTGCAGCTACATTCAACTTTAGTTATCATATGTTTGGTGCAGCAGATATGGGAAGTATTGATTTGGAAGTAAGTACAGATGATGGAGAAAACTGGGCTTCGATATGGAACCAAACCGGAAACCAAGGCAATCAATGGAATGCTGAAAGTATTGACTTAGCTGCCTATGCAGGAGAAACCAATATGAGATTGCGTTTTAACCGCGTAACGGGTTCAACATGGCAGGCTGATATTGCATTGGATGCCTTAGAACTTTCCACCGATGGCGGTGGCGGAGGAGGAGGCTGTACCGGAGGTGTTGGTGTACCCTATACCGAAAGTTTCGAAAGTTCGGTTGGAGACTGGACACAATCTGGAGCTGATGACATCGACTGGACACGTGATTCTGGTGGAACACCTTCTAATAACACAGGGCCTTCTTCAGGATCTAATGGAGCTTGGTATATGTATGTAGAAGCTTCTGGAAACGGAACGGGATACCCTAACAAACGTGCGATACTTAACTCACCTTGTATTGATTTGAGTGGAGAAACGGAAGCCAACTTTAACTTTGACTACCACATGTTTGGGTCTAATGACATGGGAAGCATCACATTGGAAGCCAGTACAGATGGCAGCAGTTGGACGAGCTTATGGAGTCAGACCGGAAATCAAGGCAATCAATGGAATGCACAATCAGTGAGCCTTAATGCCTACGCTGGTGGTGGAGTTCAACTTCGCTTTAATCGTTTAACAGGCGGTACTTGGCAAGCAGATATAGCTATAGATAATATCAATCTTTCTGCCGGTGGCGGTGGTGGAAATCCACCAACTGGATACTGTGCGTCAAATGGTAATAATACTAGTGACGAATACATTCAGCGTGTTCAAATAGGAAGTATTGATAACAGTACAGGAGCATCTCCTGGTGGATATGGAGATTTCACCAATCTTTCTACCAATCTGAGTGCAAGTAATAATATTACCATTACACCGCTTTGGACAGGAACTATTTATGCCGAAGGATATGCTGTGTGGGTAGATTGGAACAGAGATGGAGACTTTGGAGATGCCGGTGAATTGGCCTATTCTCGGGCTGCTACAACAGCCACGCCAATTAGCGGGTCGTTTAATGTTCCAGCCGGAGCTTCAGCCGGACCAACACGTATGCGTGTATCAATGAAGTACAATGCAATTCCAACGTCTTGTGAGTCATTTACGTATGGAGAGGTAGAAGATTATATTGTTGTAATTCCTTCCTCAGTACAAAGTCTTACTGGACCAGACACATCTGGAGCTAGTCAAATTACTTCAGATGGAAGCATGGTATTGTATCCAAACCCTGTAGTAAGAGGCAGCTTACATGTTGATGTCCTAGGGGCTAATGCCACTGACTTTATCATTTACAATGTGATAGGTCAGGTGATGCAAACGGGTGCTTACAGAGATGTTATTGATGTTTCTGGATTGCAAACAGGATCTTACTTTATTAAAGTCGAAGCAGAAGGGCAAACTTTTGTGGAACGTTTTGTAATAGAGTAATTAATTAGTTGAATATGTATAAAACCCTCGTCATTTGGCGAGGGTTTTTTTATACAGAAAGAACTTCATCTTCAGTCAAAATGGCTTCATTGCGCAAACGAAGAAATATTTGAGCTACTGTAACGGTATCTTTTTCGCAATAAATGATGATACGATCCAGATCGTTTTCATCATAAAATACATTGCGAACATCACTACCATCGATGTCATCTTTGGGAGATGGAATTCCCAAAACGTGCGCCATCAGTTTGAGCGATGTGAATGTTTTATAGTCCCCAAACTTCCAGAGTTCCATGGTGTCTAGGTGTGGAATTTCCCAAGGCTTTTTTCCGAAGAGATTTAACTTAAAAGGGATATCTATACCAAGAATGATCATTCTTCTGGCGATGTAGGGAAAATCGAATTCTTTTCCGTTATGGGCACATAGCAAGTGATGTGGTCGGTTAAAATGTGTCTCCAAAAGGTTCTTAAAATCTGTAAGAAGTTTATGTTCCTCTCCATGAAAACTCGTGACCCGAAAATTTCGTAGATCCCCCTTTATTACAAAATATCCTACGGAAATGCAGACGATGGATCCAAATTCTGCCCAAATTCCTGCACGATCATAAAATTCTTCTGGCGTAAATTCGTCTTTGCGTTGGTATTTTGTTTTTTGCTCCCAAAGTAGTTTCGCCTCCTCATCGAGTTTGTCGAAATTCGGGTGCTGAGGTACCGTCTCAATATCCAAGAATAGGATATGTTCTAGATTAATTCTGTGTAACATAGTTGGTAATTATCATCAAGCGGGAGATAAAACTACGTATTTCTTAGGACTTTTTTTTCAGCATTTCGTATGCCTCTTCAACATAGGTGTAAAAATCTTCCGTAAAGTCTCTATTAATAAAAGCACCACGCTGGTGACCTAGACGAACAATTATAAGGTCGTCCTCGGGAATACTAATAACATATTGAGCCAAAATTCCACGCATCACAAAAATATCTTTGCCCAAGTGATCGCTCAACCAAAACCCATATCCATACTCTGGACTCTCCTCGAATCTGTTGGTAATTGAGGTGGCTACAAAAGAAGAATCGATCAATCGCTTTCCTTTCCAGCTACCATAGTTTGAGTATAATTTTCCGAATCTTGCAAAATCCCGTGCATTACTAGCGATACAACAATATGCTTTTGCCAATTGATGTTCATCATCATCCAACTGCCATAGTGCGGGCTGTTCGAAGCCCATAGGGTCCCAAAAACTCTGCTTGAGATATTTGGATAATTTCTGCCCAGTGGCTTGTTGAATCACCATACCAAGCAACTCTGTGTTTCCGCTTAAATACTTGAATTCTTGCCCCGGTGTTTCTACTACTTTCTGATTTAGAATTGTTGATGCCAAATCATCATCATAATAGGCTCGGGCGGTTACGCTAAAAGGACTTTTGTAAGACTCATCCCAGTCGAGCCCAGAGGCCATGGAAGAGAGGTCGCCCACAGTCATGGAGCTGCCCTCGTATTGAGGATAAAAACTACTAACAGGGTGGTCTAACCCTTTTATATGACCATCCATAATTGCCTTTCCCAGGAGTGCAGAAACAACACTTTTTGCCATGGAAAATGAATTTGTTTGCGAGGTATTACTATATCCCTCGGCATAGTTTTCATACCAAATACTATCATTTTTTATGATGAGAAACGCAACTGTACCCAATGTTTCATTAGTTTCAGTAAGCGTTGCTGATGCAGACATTGAGTTGTAGTTTTTGTGTAGCGGCCAAGGTTGGGGTGTGTTGCTTGGAGCAATCGTGTCGTTCTCAAAATATACGTGATCATCTATAAAGGCCGTTGTGTGTCCTGTAAAATACACAACTCTCACTCCTTTAAGAATGTATTCATAATCTGTGATATACAACAGAAGGATCAAAAGGAGAATTATCCCTATGAACCATTTTAAAAAGCGTTTCAAAAATCTCATATGCTAAAGATACTAAAATAATGATCCCTGTTTTACAGGGTTTTCATGATCCAACAACCATTTTTTGCGATGTAAACCCCCGGCATAACCGGTAAGCGATCCATCGCTGCCAATAACCCGGTGACATGGAATAATAATGGCAATGGGGTTTTTGCCATTGGCAGAAGCGGCTGCTCTAATTACCTTAGGATCGCCTAATCTATTAGCCATGATTTGATACGAAGTGGTTTTAGCAAAAGGAATGTCAAGTAGTTGTTGCCATACTTTTTTCTGAAAATCGGTTCCCTCAGGGTTTAACTGAAGCTCAAATTGTGAACGTTGTCCGTCAAAGTATTCTGTAAGTTGAGAGACGGTAGCTTTCAGAGATTCCGGAATATCTTCAGAGACAGTTTCACCTAAATCGGTAAATTGAACTGAAGCCAAGCCGTTGTTGTCACCGCTTATTGCTAGGGTTCCAAGAGGTGTATTTAAGTAAGTGACTTCCATTATTCTTCGCCTTTTTGAGATAATTGAATACCCATACGTTTGGCACGACGTTCCCAATTTTTACGCGCCTGAAGTTGCATGTCTTCAATGGCATCGCTTTCATCCATGATCTCAAGACCTAAAAGCGTTTCAATAATATCCTCCATGGTGGCAATTCCGATTGTATTTCCAAATTCATCGACAACTAAAGCTATATGACCTCGCTGTTTGATAAATACTTCGAACAGCTCTGGAATAGGTTTCTGGGCGTCTACAACAAAGATGTCTCGTTTTAGTGCGCTGAGTGTTTTAGTGCCATTATTTTGTACAATTTCCTCCAAAATATCATCTTTGAGCACGAAGCCCGTAATATTATGCGACTTATCATGATAAATCGGAATTCTCGAAAACCGAAGACTCTTGTGGTTTTCATAAAAATCATCAAGAGTGGTTGTTTCGTCCTCCATGGTAACCACGGGAAAAGGCGTCATAACGTCTTTTGCCTGTACCGATTTAAAAGCTAGTAAGTTTCGTATGACGGTACTTTCGTTTTGCTCGAAGACTCCCTCTTCCTCCGCTGTATCTGTAATGGTCATAAATTCTTCTCGGCTCATAGTACTTACGTGCGCCGATTTACCAATGAGTTTGGTGGTGAGTAGTAGCAGCCAGAGAATGCCAGTATATTTAAGAGGAAATATGATCACCCTTAGAAAAAGAGCCGTAAAGCCGCCCAATTTTTTCCAATAGGTAGCCCCAATAGTTTTTGGAATTATTTCGGAAACAATTAAAATGAGAATCGTCATAATTGCCGAGACAATTCCCACAATATTCACGCCCCAAACGTCAACTTTGTAGGGAAGTTTTTCTGCCTGAACCCCAACTAATATAGCACCCACGGTATGTGCAATCGTATTGAGGGTGAGAATGGCAATCAAGGGTTTGTCTATGTCCTTTTTAAATGCCGTTAATACGGAAGCGTACCCCTTTCCTTCTTGGGTTTTCATTTTAATGAAGGTGGGCGTGAAGCTCAGCAGCGCAGCCTCCAAAATGGAACATAAAAAAGAAATTACGATGGAAAGTACCGCATAAACTATTAATAGGGTCATCCAGATGGAAATTTGTTACAAGTTAAAATTTTACTGAATAATTACTCCGAAAAATTATGAAATTAATTTCACAACATCTTTTGCAAAGTAGCTAGCAATAATATGCGCGCCTGCTCTTTTTATGGCGATAATTTGCTCAAGCATTACAGCATCATGATCCAACCACCCTTTTTGAGCAGCGGCTTTAAGCATTGCATATTCACCGCTTACTTGATACACAGCCACCGGAACGTCTACAGAATCCCTAATATCCCGAACAATATCCAAATAACAAAGCCCAGGCTTCACCATAACAATGTCGGCTCCTTCATCCACATCCATGAGTGTTTCCCGAATGGCTTCTTCTCTATTTGCAGGATCCATTTGATAGGTTTTCTTATCTCCAAAACCAGGTGCCGAATCTAAAGCGTCTCGAAATGGACCGTAGAATGCAGAAGCATATTTGGCACTATAGCTCATAATGCCGGTATCGTGAAAGCCTTCGTCTTCCAGTAGTGTTCTGATTTCAAAAATACGACCGTCCATCATGTCGCTGGGTGCCACAAAATTAGCACCGGCTTGCGCATGGGATAATGACATAGCCGCTAATACTTCGTTGGTGGCATCATTTAAAATTATTCCGTCAGAAACAATACCATCATGGCCGTAACTTGAAAAGGGATCCAGAGCTACGTCTGTCATAACCAGCATGTCAGGAACGGCGTCTTTAACAGTTTTAATAGCCCGTTGCATAAGACCGTCTGGGTTGAGGGCTTCCTTCCCTGTATTATCCTTCAAGTTATCGGGTACTTTTACAAAAATAAGCACTGCTTTGAGCCCCATGGACCATAGTTCTTTTACTTCTGAAGCAATGCCATCCAAACTGTGTCTATAGTACCCTGGCATCGAAGAGATTTCTTCTTTGATGTTTTTTCCTTCAACCACAAATAGCGGAACCAAAAAGTCATTAGGGGTTATTACTGTTTCTTGAACCAAACTCCTAATAGCATTGGAAGCGCGTAGCCTTCTATTTCTTCGTAATGGGAACATTTCTAGTGTTTTTTGTTATTCTAAATTTCGTATAAACTTGTCTACATTAATATAAACATCATCTTCACCCTGTTTGTCAAAAGGATTTTCAAGATGCGCCTGAATATTATCAAGGGCTACCAATATAACACTAAACAGAACGGGCACCGCAAAAGGTAACCCATAACTAAAATTGGTGGCGTTTTCTGCAAAATGAGGTCCATATACAATAGGAAGGATCACAATAAAAACATCACTATATGTACGCAAGGTTCGCGGGGTGCGGTACTGGTAAATATGTTTTATTCGTTCAAATGAAATCATCATTTTACTCAAAAACTGGTTGGATCTTGACGCCTCTCCAGAGGGAAGACCATGTGATCTCATGGTCTTAATAAATTCGGAAAGATCTTGAAAACTATCATAGGTTCTTTTTTCATAATGCTCTAATTCACTCACGGGATGTGAGAACATAGCGTCACAAGACTCCATTAAGGAGCGAAGTCGCTCTTTCAATGTGTCCTTGAGGTGTTGAGGTGGGTTTTCCAGCCAGTGAGAAACTGCAAAATACAATGCACGGCCATGTGCTTTGATAGAACCGTATTCGTCCAGAGCAACCTCTCTACGTTTGTAGGCTCCCCCAATAGAAAATACAATAGGAAAAACGATGGCAGTGCTTATAAGTGTGAGCGGAAAGCTAGCCTTAATATCAAAGTGAATACAGGCCATTGTGGACGCAATAGAAAGCGCTGTAATGATAAGGGTCTTTATATTGATAATTAATAGGGTCCGTCTAATTAATTTCCACATTTCGAAATTGGTTTTTAGGTTGGTATTATTTTTTGGCACTCTTTTCAGAAAAATATTCAGATAGAGTAAGGTTTCGAGATCTGCTGTTTTTTTAGATTGTAAAAATACTATTTATATCCATTTCTTAGGTTCTTTCAGCACCTTTACGAGGGCCTCTTCTGGGCTTCCAACATCAGGATGATGGTCGTAACGCCATTGTACCTTTGGTGGCAAGCTCATAAGAATGCTTTCGATTCTCCCATTTGTTTTCAAGCCGAATAAGGTCCCTTTATCATGCACCAGATTAAATTCGACATAGCGTCCTCGTCGTATCTCCTGCCAAGTCTTTTGAGCATCGGTGTATTGTGTTTCTTTCCTTTTTTCAACAATAGGGAGGTATGCCGAAAGAAAGCTGTTTCCAACCTCTGTTACAAAGTCATACCAGTCTTGCATACTTGCCGAAGGAGTAGATTTTAGGTAATCAAAGAAAAGTCCACCTATGCCTCGGGATTCTCCACGATGACCGTTATAAAAATATTCGTCACAACGTTTTTTATAGGTTGGGTAGAATGTGGGGTTATGGGCATCGCAGGCACTTTTGCAAACACTGTGAAAGTGTTTGGCATCTTCTTCAAACAAATAATAAGGCGTCATATCTTGACCTCCTCCAAACCACTGGGAAACAATTTTTCCTTCAGGATCATACATTTCAAAATACCGCCAATTGGCATGTACTGTAGGAACAAAGGGGTTAATAGGATGTAAGACAAGACTGAGGCCACAGGCAAAGAAATTGGCGTCCTTAACGTTAAAATACTCCTGCATAGAAGGAGGGAGCTGACCAAAAACCTCAGAGATATTAACACCTCCCTTTTCAAAAACAGCGCCGTTTTCTATGATCCGACTTCGACCACCACCGCCTTCAGGACGTTCCCAAATGTCTTCAGTGAAAACGGCCTTGCCGTCAATTTCTTCCAGAGCAGCCGTAATGGTGTTTTGTAGACTGTGAATATATGTTACAAATTTTTCCTTCATTTTTGAAATGTAAAGAGCTCCATGTCCAAGATAGCTTCATTGGGAGGAGTGTAGTGTTCTTTTAGTGTTTTTTGCCAAATGTAATTCGCCTTTTTTGCCACTCGAAGGCTGGCAATATTAGATTTATGTATGATGAGCCGGAGCGTTTCAAGTTTGAGTTCCTTAGTTGCAAAGGCTGAAACTTCGATAAGAGCGGCTGTGACCCAGCCTTTTCCTTGAAACTCTTCACCAATACAATATGAAATTTCTCCCTGTTGTTTTTCTCTGTTGATCTCTCTAATAATAATGAGTCCGCCAACCTTCCTAGAGGATGCCTCTCTAATAGCAAATGTGAATTCTGATGCTAACTGAAGTTGCGCATGCTGAAGTAATATATAGGCTTTAGACGCCTGAAGACTCATGTTTTTAGATAAAGTCTTTGAAAAAAAACGAATGAACCTATCTTTGTTGGACACCATTAAGGTATGCAATGTTTCGGCATCTGAAGCATGTAACCAATCCAAAACAAATGTCTTTGTCCTTTCCATTTATTGCTGTTGGGCAACCCCATTGGCAGGGCCTATTTTTTTGACATCTTTTAATAATTTCACGGTTTCTGTACTAGCTGCGGTTACTGACAGGGGGAGCACTAGAATAATTCCGATTACAGGGATCATTAACATAAGCATAAAAACGATTCCATTACCCATGGCCAGTCCTCGGTTCTTTTTCACAAAACGAATACTGTCACTATAATTGTAATGACGCTCTAGGGTGTAATCCATATTTCCAAAACCGGCATAATAAGATTGTACCGCAAAAAGCATGACGGAAGAAAGAATACCTAGTATGGGGATTAGGCTAAACAATAAAATAGGAATGGTTAATAAAAGTTCCATTCCCAAGTTTCTCATGTTTATTCGAATACCACGCCATAACTGCGCTCTAAATGAGGTGTTTCGATGGGTGTGATCAATGTCTTCACCACATAAATGTGCCTCGATCTTTTCCGATACCGGGCTCATAAATGGAGCACTTAGGGCCATTATAATATGTTTATATAGAATAAGCCCTAGTGCAATAATGATAAGCCCTCCAAGGAAATCACTTATCGTTCGGAAAGTTTGTGCACCCCATTCCCAAAACCAGATCTTTGAAATAAACCCTCCAATATTATCCGACAACCCCCAGGCAGCAAACCCAATTCCAATGGCTGTGATAAAGCTAATAACCATAGGGACTCCAAAATATTGCCAAAGACCGAGGTGGTTAATTAGTTTAAAAGTTCCTCCATAGGCCTTTAGGCCTTTTATAATATTTTTTATCATACTATTCTGAAATATAAATCAACGTTTCGGGGAACTTCTCAATATCTTTCGGGTTCCTTATTCGTTGTGCATTTTTTGCCTTTTCAGTAATGAAAATTACTATTTCTTCATCAGTATTAGTATCGATTTCACTAAAAAGTAACCGTCCAACATGATTGTTATGAAGATCCATATCCCGTTCTAAGGGTTCATTTGGAGAGAATTTCTCATGCCATTCGGTTATTTTTTTGGCCCAAAGTGTTGCTTTTGAAGCCCCTTTTCGCCATTGCGAACATTGTTTGATAATTAAAATATTCCACAGAGCGTGTCTAAAAGCATTGGCCTGGTTGTTGCCGTGATGGGTGGCACCAAATTTCTCATTGGCTATTCTCATACACTTTATAGTGGCACTTACTGTGGGGATTGCATACCAAGGGTCTCTCAAAAAGAATGCAAGCAACTTAATAAGTTGCTTGACATTCAGCTTTTTCAAGAGATTCCAAATCACGTTTGTGGGGTATATTCTTTAACGGCCTCGATAAAGGCGCCAGCATTTTCCACAGGAATATTTGGTAAAATTCCGTGCCCGAGGTTTACGATATATTGATCTTTTCCAAACTCATTAATCATTTGAGTTACCATGCGTTTGATCTCGGCAGGCGGACTCAATAATCGAGAGGGGTCAAAATTTCCCTGAAGGGTTATTTTGCCTCCTGTTAGGTAGCGTGCATTACGCGCAGAACAGGTCCAGTCGATTCCCAAGGCCGAAGCTCCACTTTTTGCCATGGTGTCTAGAGCAAACCAACATCCCTTACCGAATGCGATAACAGGTGTTTCTTCTTTGAGGCTGTCTATAATTTGTTGTATGTATTGCCAACTAAATTCCTGATAATCTGTAGGAGATAACATGCCTCCCCAGCTATCAAATATTTGTACTGCATTTACACCTGCCTTTGCTTTTTCTTTAAGGTAAGCAATGGTGGTGTCTGTAATCTTCTGAAGTAGTTCATGAGCCAATAGCGGTTGCGTAAAGCAAAATTCTTTGGCTTTGTCAAAATTCTTGCTCCCTTGCCCTTGCACGCAATAGCATAAGATCGTCCAAGGACTTCCGGCAAAACCGATCAATGGAATTTCGTCATTCAGTTTCTCCTTGGTCATACGGATGGCATCCATAACGTAGCCTAGTGTTTCATGAATGTCGGGGACAATGACCCTGTCAAGATCTTTCCTGGAACGAATGGGAGCTGGCAACCATGGCCCTACTCCTGGCCTCATTTCTACCTCGATATTCATAGCCTGTGGAATGACCAAAATATCGCTGAATAAAATAGCTGCGTCCATACCGTATCTTCGAATAGGCTGAACGGTAATTTCGCTCGCCAATTCTGGAGTTTGACAGCGAGTGAAGAAATCGTATTTCTCGCGTATGGCTATAAATTCTGGCAGGTAACGACCAGCTTGTCGCATCATCCAAACAGGTGGTCGTGTTACGGTTTCTCCTTTGAGGGCTCTTATAAAAAGATCGTTTTTAATCATAAGTGTTTATCAATGTTTCAACGGTTTTAGCAATAACGCTTTCCACGGTGGTATTAGAAGCCACAATTACCGAATTAGCATGTTTTTTTGCCTCCATGGCCGTGGTCTCTCCAATGCAAAATGCCGTACTGTTTTCCAAACTATTATGTGATACAAAACTTTGAACACCACTTGGGCTGTAGAAAAGAATACCATTAAACGATTGTGCAAAGGATTGTCTATTGAGTGTTGTTTTATATACTTCTATTTCCGAAAAGGAGATGTCATTTGCGGTAAAAAGAGAAGGAATTTCTTCACGCCTCATGTTTCCGCAGAAAAAATGAAAATGCTCGTTTTTGTAGTTTTTTAGTATAAAATGAGCCAATTCTAACGCATTGTTCGCCGTTTTAATGTTCTTTTGGCCGCTTTTAAGCAAATTGGCTTTTGTTCTTTCGCCCACGCAAAAGCTGTTTTCGATAGTTATATCGTGCCCTTTTATAGCTCGCACTGCATTTTGACTTGTGAAAATGGCGTTTTCAATGGTTCGCGGAGCAATAAAAGCTGGAAATGAAATACTGATCGCACTGTATTCGGTATATGTAGTTCCGGAACTTGTAAGCAGTTTGCGTTGCTTGGTGCTTAATTTCTTAGTAGAAAGAACCCTGATGTTTTTTGTAGTATCAGAGCTCATCTTTAATTGTTTTTAACACGGCACGTCCTCCATTGGCCAAAACTTTTAAAGCACAATCATTTCCGAAGCCTATATAATTTTCGATAGAAACGGATTCATTGACCTCAATAGATGTGGCTCCATCTAAAGAAAACAACGCTCCTTTGAGGTAAATAGCCTGGTCTTTAATTTCTGCCCAGGCTCCAATGGGAGCTGTACAACCGCCTTCTAAAGTTCTCAAGAAATCACGCTCTACGAAGGTGCATATTTCTGAATCTCGATGATTTAATTTTGAGGTCGCGGTGATAGTTTCTGGGTCGTTTTCCAAAGCAACGATTACCATGGCTCCTTGAGCCGGAGCTGGAATCATCCAGTCTAGTATTTCAAATTCTCGTGGAAGTTTCTGGATGCGATCAAGACCAGCCTTGGCAAAAATGGCGCCCTGCCAATTGCTATCCACGAGTTTTTTCAACCTCGTGTTTACGTTGCCACGTAAATCCACCACGGTGTGGTGGGGATAGCGATGCAACCACTGCGCTTTTCGCCTAAGGCTGCCAGTGGCAATAATTCCGTTTTGTGAAAAATTGGACGCTCCATTGGTAACAACGATGTCCATAGGAGAGGCTCGTTGTAATACCGCTGTTTGAACAATACCTTTAGGTAATAATGTAGGCACATCTTTCATGCTGTGCACTGCAATATCTATGGTTCCATTAAGTAAGGCAATATCCAGTGTTTTTGTAAAAACACCAACAACACCTAGCTCATAAAGAGGAACATCAAGGACTAGATCTCCTTGCGATTTTATAGGAACGAGCTCTGCGACATACCCTAGACTTTCCAGTTGCCCTTTAACCGTATTTGCCTGCCATAAGGCAAGTTCGCTATCTCTGGTGCCAATGCGGATTACTTTGTTCACAACGACGAGTTTTCGAGTTGAAATACTTTTTTTATCAGTTCGATACTTTCTTCTGTAGAAATAGTGTCGTCTTTAAGGTGATTGGCAAAATGAGTGGTGATTTTCTGAATAATGCGATTGCCTAATATTTCGGCCTGCTCTTCATTGAAATCGGCTATTTTTTTACGCTGAAAGTCAATTTCGGCGGCATTAATATCGGCCAATTTGGTTTTCAACGCCTGAATTGTTGGTGCAAATTTTCGATTTTCTGCCCAGACTGAAAACTCTTCTTGAATCTCCTTAATTATTTTCTCTGCTTTGGGGACTTGAGCGGCTCTATGTGCCAATGTCTTATCTGTTACGGCAGATAGGTCATCTAGATGAACTAGGGTAACCATAGGGTTCTCCAAGACATTAGTGGAAACATTTTTTGGGATTGAAAGATCCAAAATAAGCAATGGCTTTTTTAAATAAAGAAGCTCTTTGGAAATAGTTGGTTTCTGAGCTCCGGTAGATACAATAAGAACATCGCTGTGTGCTATTTCACTTTGAATATTTGCGTAATCTTTTACGATCAAATTGAATTTTCCCGCAATTTTTTCGGCCTTGATCTTAGTTCTGTTGATAAGCGTGATATGCTCATTCTTGGTATGTTTCACCAAATTCTCACAGGTATTCCGCCCTATTTTACCAGTTCCAAAAAGCAAAATATTCTTTTCTGAAACATAAGGCACCCGAGCCATGATATATTGAACGGCAGCAAAACTCACGGAAGTTGCTCCCGTAGAAATCTCTGTCTCGTTCTTAATGCGCTTGCTTGCCTGAATTACGGCATTACTTAAACGTTCAATAAAAGAATTCATCATTTCCAGCTTTTTGGAAAGGCGGAACCCTTTTCGTAACTGACTGATAATCTCGAAATCGCCAAGTATCTGACTATCTAATCCGGTTGCTACTGTGAATAGGTGCGAAATAGCAGCTCTTTTTTTATGAACATAAGCAACTTTTTCGAAGGCGTCTATCGATCCATTGGTATGTTCGCACAGTAATTTAATGAGTTGAAACGGGTGCTCTGCGAATCCATATAGCTCGGTTCGATTACAGGTAGATACGGTAAACAACGCCGGAACACCTTCTTCCTTGGCTTGAACCAATAGGTTTTTTTGAGCCACTTCATCCAAGCTAAAATCACCACGTATTTCGGCATTGGCTGTCTTATAGCTTAATCCGATAGCATAAAAGGAAGTATCGGAATGAGGTGGCATATTTCGTTTACCGTTGTTTTTCATAAATGATATTGCAAAAGTATTTGATGCTTAATTCAAAAAATAACGCTAGCGGTCTCTTTTATATCGTTAGATGCGATTTCTGGAAAAAAATGGTGGTAATTTTAGGGAAAGACCCTAATTTAGCGGCATTATAAACAACTATTGATAAAATTATTTAGAACAATTCTAAATAAAAACAATCCTTTTACACTATGACTGAGGATAAAAGTGTCGCTCGAGGCATCTATCAGGAAACCCTTATTGAAGAAGGCTTTTTTGTGTTGACCTTTAATAATGAGACGGAAATGGTTCGTTCTTTTAGGCGTGAAGTAAGTTTACATTTTGTTCAATTTCATTTTTGTATTAAAGGGTCGGCACGTTTTAGTTTTAACGAAGGAAATTATCTATTGCCATTGCAGGAGGAGAAAGGCTTGTTGTTGTACAATCCGCAACGAGACTTGCCAATTGATATAAGGGTGCAGGAACATTCATGGGTACTTTCAGTATTACTCCCGATAGTTAAATTTCATGGTTTATTTTCAAGCGAGGCTAATTACATTAGTTTTTTAAGTGAGGAGAATAAAGACCGTAAATACTATAAAGACAGTCATATTTCGCCCTCTATGGCCATTGTATTGAATCAACTAATGAATTATAACCTACACCCATCTATTAAGGCCCTATATTTTAAGGCGAAGGCGTACGAGTTGTTGAGCTTGTATTTTAACAGACCTGGTGACCTAGATTTGAATCAGTGTCCCTTTTTAATTGATGAGGATAATGTCGCCAAAATTAAAAAGGCCAAGGAGATTGTAATTGAAAGAATGGCAGAACCGCCCACCTTAAGTGAATTGGCTGAGGAAATCAATCTGCCGTTAAATAGACTTAAGGAAGGGTTCAAGCAGATCTATGGCGATTCTGTATTCAGCTTTTTATTTGATTATAAGATGGAAGTAGCACGACAATTGTTGGCTACGGGATCACACAATGTGAATGAAGTTGGCCATAAAGTAGGATATAGTACTGCAAGTCATTTTATCACAGCATTTAAAAAGAAATTTGGAACAACCCCTAAAAAATACGTGATGGGATTGTCATCATAGAAAAGAGATATGCAGTCATCAATTTTAAATAATCCATCAAATAGCTAGCGTAAAAAATAATCCCTTATTTTGTTGAATAACATGCTTGGGTAATTGAATTATTGCCAAAAAATTCAAACCACGTGGTATTTGATCCTTAAAAAAGAAAGAAGAAATGAAAGGAGTTCTCCTTGTTAATCTTGGTTCGCCTGACAGCACCAACCCGAAAGATGTAAAAAAGTATTTGGACGAATTCTTAATGGACCCACGGGTGATCGATGTTCCATTTTGGTTTCGATCATTTTTAGTGCGCGGGATCATTTTAAATACCAGACCGAAAAAATCGGCAGAAGCGTATCAACGTATCTGGTGGGATGAGGGGTCTCCACTAATTGTTATTTCAGAGCGACTTCAGAAAAAAGTTCAGAATAAAACAAATATACCGGTGGCTTTGGCCATGAGGTATGGGAGTATGACCTTAGAAAAAGGACTTCAAGAATTAGTGGATAAAGGGGTGGATGATATACTACTAGTGCCGTTGTATCCTCAATTTGCCATGGCAACAACAGAAACCATTGAGGTCAAAATAGAAGAAATTAAGAAGGAAAAATTTCCACACTTGACAGTTTCATCATTGCCTGCATTTTACAACAAAGAAGAATACATTGAAGTGCTGTCTAAGAGTATTTCAGAAAAACTTTCGGAAGTAGACTACGAACACTTGTTGTTTAGCTATCATGGGGTTCCCGAAAGACATATTCGGAAAAGTGATACCACCAAATCTCACTGTCAAATTAATGGAATTTGCTGTACGAGCCCTTCAGAAGCACATAACTATTGTTATAGACATCAATGTTTAGAAACAACGCGTTTGGTTGTTGAAAAACTGCAGCTAAAGGAAGGAACATACTCAACTTCATTTCAATCCCGCTTGGGGTTTGACCCATGGTTGAAGCCATATACAGACAGAACTATTGAGCGCCTTGGATTAGAAGGAACTCGTAAAATGGCCATTGTAACACCTGCTTTTGTAAGCGATTGCCTTGAAACTTTGGAAGAAATAGCCATGGAAGGTGAAGAAATATTTCATGAGGTAGGAGGTAAGGATTTTACAGTGGTGCCATGTCTAAATGATCGAGATGATTGGGTAGAAATTCTTACAGGATGGATAGCCCACTGGCAACTCAAAGATGTAAAAACGGCAATTGCATAAATGGCAAAAGCACAATCTACTACACTTGGTACAGATTCCATAAGTTCTTTACTTGTGAAACAGGCAGTTCCTGCCTCCATTGGTATTTTGGTTATGTCTTTGAACATGATCGTAGATACTATTTTTATGGGGAGGTGGCTGGGCCCATTAGCTATTTCTGCGATTACCGTTGTGATTCCGGTAACCTTTTTTATTGCTGCTATTGGCCTGTCAGTGGGAATTGGCGGAAGTTCTGTTTTATCTCGTGCTTTGGGGGCAGGAAACCGTGGAAAGGCTTTAACCGTTTTTGGCAATCAAGTGACCTTAACTTTTTTGACATCGGCCATCTTAGCCGTTGTAGGATTGGTATTTCAAAACTCCTTGATCGAATTTTTTGGCGCCGATGATTCCTTCAAGGATCAGGCACTTATTTATTATAGAATTGTACTCTATGGCATCGTTATGTTGGCCATGTGTATGATGGGAAATAATGTGATACGCGCCGAAGGGCAACCGAAGTTTGCTATGTATGCCATGATTCTTCCTGCCTTTGGAAATATTATCATGGACTATGTCCTGATCTTCCTATTTGATTTTGGAATGGCAGGAGCCGCCTGGGCTACGTTTATTTCCTATGCGGTGTGTTTTGGGTTTATTCTATGGTTCTTTATTGTAAAAAGTGAGTTAAGACTTACGCCAGCATGTTTAAAATTGAAGCGAAAAATTGTATCTGAGATAAGCAGCCTCAGCTTTGTTACGTTTGCACGTCAAGTGACCATTGTGATTCTTACCGTTTTATTGAATAATATTTTGATTACTTATGGAGATGCCATAGATGTGGCCAGTTATGGCATTATAAATCGAATGTTGATTTTTGCCCTGTTTCCTGTAATTGGAGTAAATCAAGGTTTTTTGCCTATTGCGGGATATAATTATGGTGCCAAAAAGTTTGAAAGAGTACGCGAATCGATTAATACGTCTATTAAATATTCAGGCGCATTGGCTTTGATGATCTTTATAATAATTATGGTATTTGCGCCTCAAATTGTTTCCATATTTATTTCTAATAAAGAAGGGCTTGATGCAACGACTTTGGCCAATAATGCAGATTTATTGGAACGAACACCTACCGCATTGCGCTGGGTTTTTGCAGCGACACCAGTGATTATTGTTCAGCTCATAGGAGCCTCTTATTTTCAAGCGATTGGAAGAGCTATTCCGGCCTTGTTACTTAGCTTGACAAAGCAAGGGTTCTTTCTCATTCCCTTAATATTGATCTTACCCTCGTTTCTTGGAGTCTTGGGTGTTTGGGTTTCCTTTCCTATTGCAGATGTCTTGTCTACCATACTTACTGCGTATTTTTTAAATAAGGCAGTGAAGAAAGATCTAATAGATTGATTTTTAGGTATATTTATAAGGCTAAAAGGAAAATTGACATGAAAAAACTAGGAGCTCTACTCGTTTTGGTTCTTATGGGATATGGTATTCATGCTCAAGAACCTGGGATGATCGACCAAACATGGTCCTTGCGTTATCTTTCTATTGATGGAGAGACAAGCTATGCGCCTGTTGATGAAAACCTAACTCTTGAATTTTCAGAAAATAGCAACATCTACACCGCTATGGGAAATGGTGTTCAAAATGGGTTTATGGGAACGGTAACTTTCGATGCTACTAACGACACATTTGAATTTCAAGATTTTACCGTAACACTTTTGGATTGCACAGGGTCAAATTGTGACTACGAAAACCTTTACTTTTATAATTTTTTAACCAGTGAGACAGGGGACTTAAAGGAGTTCTCGTATAACTATATTGTATATAGTACAGGGGAAAAAGCATTGCATCTAGTGGATCAGGCTGGCAATGTAGCACGCTATAGCGATCACCCGCTAAATGGCCCCGAAGATTATCTCTTTCAAACGTGGTATTTGCATTCTGTAGAGGCAGATTTAGGGGAGACTTTGTATATCGCAGATTTTGACCCTCCAGTAAGTCCATCCCTTATAATTAACCCTGATCTAACATTTTCTGGTATGGGTTTTTGTAATACATTTAGCGGAATTTTTGTATATACCGAAGATTATTTCAATGACTTTTATCTATTGTCGGAAGTAGATAATTTTGAGGCTACTGACGACCCTTGTGAGCATGATGGATTTGAAGACGAATATTTTTACCATTTTATGATAGGAGAGTTATTGACATGTTGGAGCGGTGAGAACCCTTCAACAGGAGCGGCCTTCTTTTCATTTGAATTTAATCCTGGATTTACATATAATTTTGAAAATAGCCCTGTACTTGCCATTCCTGATAATAGTACGTCCATCTTTTTACTGTATCCAAACCCAACCTCGGGCATACTAATGATTGAATCTCCTTCGATCACTATAGAAAAACTTTCTGTGGTTGACATACATGGAAAAACAGTGCTAAAAAATAGTCCTACGCTCAAAGAGATTGATGTATCGTCATTGCAAACAGGCATGTATTTCGTTCGTATCAAATCTTCAACGGGAAATACAATCAAAAAGTTCATAAAAAAATGAGACACCCCTTGGACTCAGAGAACAATTCGTTTGTAATAATTAAGTATCTTTAAAAAAACTTTTCAAACACGTATTTATGAAACGTATTCAAGTACTCCTCTCCGTATTTTGTGCCACTATTTTCTTCGGAATATACTCAGAACCCATTCAAGGGCAAACTTATGATGAAAAAATGTATGATGCCTTGGAATATCGGCTTGTGGGCCCATTTCGTGGAGGCCGAAGCGCTGCTGTAACGGGTGTTCCAGGAAAACCAAACCTCTTTTATTTTGGAGCTACGGGTGGTGGCGTATGGCGTACTATGGATGGTGGGCGTTCGTGGAAAAATATGTCTGATGGTTATTTTGGAGGCTCTATTGGATCCATTGAGGTAAGCGAAGATGATCCTAATGTGATTTACGTGGGTGGTGGTGAAAAAACGGTTCGTGGAAATGTATCATCGGGATATGGTATATGGAAATCTGAAGATGCCGGGAAAACTTGGGAGCAAATGGGACTAGAAAAAGGAAGGCATATTCCAAGAATTGCCGTACATCCTAAAAATCATAATATCGTATATGCAGCGGTAATGGGTAATATTTATAAACCTACGCAAGAAAGAGGGGTTTATAAAAGCACCGATGGTGGAAAGACATGGAGCCGCAAATTGTTTGCTAATGAAAATGCAGGTGCAGTTGATCTTATTATGGATCCTACAAACCCTCGTATTTTATACGCATCTACATGGAATGTTCGAAGAACACCATATAGCTTGAGTAGTGGTGGGGATGGTTCAGCCCTATGGAAGAGTACTGATAGCGGTGAAACGTGGAAAGAGATTTCAAAAAATAAGGGATTTCCAAGTGATACTTTGGGAATTATTGGTGTTACAGTATCCCCAGCCAATAGTGACCGAGTATGGGCTATTGTAGAGAATAAAGACAAAGGAGGCGTTTATAGAAGTGAAAATGGGGGTGAAACATGGAGTCAAATCAATAGCGAACGCAAATTACGCCAAAGAGCATGGTATTATACCAGAATTTATGCAGATCCGCAAGATGAAGAGGTCATTTACGTGCTTAATGTGAGGTATCACAAAAGCACCGATGGCGGTAAAACATATAGTACATACAACGCACCCCATGGCGATCATCATGACCTGTGGATTGCTCCCGAAAACCCAAAAAGGATGGTCATTGGAGACGACGGTGGTGCTCAGGTAACCTACGATGGTGGTGAAACCTGGAGTACGTACCACAACCAACCAACTTCCCAATTCTATAGAGTAACAACAGATAACTCTTTTCCGTATCGAATTTATGCGGCCCAGCAGGACAATTCAACCATTAGAATTAGTCATAGAAATGAGGGGTTTAGTATTGATGACGATGATTGGGAAAGTACTGCCGGGGGTGAAAGCGCCCATATTGCGGTAGATCCTGAAGATAATGATATTGTGTATGGAGGTAGCTACGATGGGTTTTTAACACGCTATAACCATAAGAAAGGAACAGTTCGGAGTATTAGCGTATGGCCTGACAACCCGATGGGGCACGGTGCTGAAGACATGAAATATCGTTTTCAGTGGAATTTCCCAATTTTCTTTTCTCCCCATGACCCTAATAAAATGTATACGGTTTCAAATCATGTTCATGTGACCACCAACGAAGGCGAAAGCTGGGATGTTATTAGTCCAGATCTCACACGAAACGACCCGAGTAAATTGAAATCTTCAGGAGGCCCTATTACTCAGGATAATACATCCGTAGAATATTACTGTACCATTTTTGCCGCGGCAGAATCCCCAGTTACTCCGGGCGTGCTATGGACAGGAAGTGATGATGGATTGGTACATGTTTCCAAGGACGGTGGAAATACATGGGACAACGTAACACCAACCGGAATGCCTGAATGGATGATGATCAATAGCGTGGAACCTTCGGTATACGATGCAGGCACCTGCTATATTGCTGGCACGAAGTACAAGACGGGAGATTTTGCCCCGTACTTATATAAAACGAATGACTTCGGAAAGACATGGAAGAAAATCACCAACGGAATTTCTTCAGAACATTTTACCCGCGTCTTGCGAGAAGACCCAAAGAAGAAAGGACTATTATATGCTGGTACCGAAACAGGTATGTATGTTTCTTTTAATGATGGAAGTAACTGGCAACCCTTACAGTTAAATCTTCCTATAGTACCAATTACAGATCTTGCAGTAAAAGAGAATAATCTGGTTGTAGCTACGCAAGGAAGAAGCTTATGGATTATAGATGATCTTACTGTGCTACACCAATTAGCTTCAGCAAATAATAAAGAAAATTACTTGTATAAGCCAAAAGAAACCTACCGAATGGGGGGAAATTCAAGAAAAGGATCCCTCACTTCAGGAACCAACCATCCCGCCGGAGTCATTACGTATTTTTATGTAAAAGACCCTGAAGGTAAGGAAGTTAAATTGAGTTTTGTAAACAGTAGAAATGACACTATTAAAACCTTTAGCACCAAAAGTAAAGAGGACAAACTTACGGTTAAAAAGGGAGCCAATATGTTTGCTTGGAACACACGAGGGAAAGGAGCAGAACGCTTAAAAGGGATGATTTTATGGTGGGCAAGCACCAATGCTCCAAAGGCAGTGCCAGGTCAATATAAAGTAGTTCTCAGTGTAGATGATGAGGTTCAAACACAGCCTTTTACAATTGTTATGGACCGCAATTCTGAAACAGACATTGCTGGAATGCAACGGCAATTCGATTTCATTACAGACGTAAATGAAACAGTTGATAAGGCACATAAATCCATAAAGAAAATACGAAAGATTAAAGGTCAATTAGACGCTTTTCAAAAACAATATAAGGACAATGAATCAGTGAAGACCCTTGTTGAGAAAGCCAAAAAATTGAGCGATGACTTTTCAGAAATAGAGAAGGCCTTGTATCAAACCAAAAACCGAAGTGGTCAGGATCCGCTTAATTTTCCGATTAAGTTGACTAACAAATTGGCGCATTTGAATAGTTTGGTGGGAATGGATGATTTTCCTCCTACGCAGCAAGATATTTCAGTAAAAAATGAACTTACGGGCTTAATAAATACTGAGCTTACAAAGTTTGATCAATTAGTTACCCAAGAAATAGCAAACTTCAATAGTGAATTTAACACCTTGAATCTTAACTATTTATTTGTAGAAGAAGAAGCTAAAAATTAATGGAATACAACTATATAAAATCCCTGCACCTCATTTTTGTGATTACATGGTTTGCAGGGCTGTTTTACATCGTGCGCCTCTTTGTATATCAAATTGAAGCACACGATAAACCCGCTCCCGAAAAGGAAATATTGGGGAAACAATTTAAGCTCATGGCTAAAAGACTTTGGTATATCATAACCTGGCCCTCCATGATTTTAGCTATTTTATTTGCCATCTGGTTATTGGTGTTGCGTCCATTCTATATCACAGATGCTTGGATGCAGGTAAAACTTGGTTTTGTTTTTTTACTTATACTGTACCATATAAAGAGCCATATTATATTTAAACAACTTCAAAATGACGTGGTGAGACATAGCTCCAGCTTTATGAGGATATACAACGAAGGGGCTACGTTAATTTTGTTTGCCGTTGTGTTTTTAGTAACCTTGAAAAATGCCATTAACTGGATTTACGGAACGTTAGGTATTGTTTTGTTTGCCATTTTGTTAATGCTGGGATATCGACTGTATAAAAGAATTCGGGAAAGGAATAGTGAGCAGCACTAGAAAAAGTGTGGTGTAATTATTGCTATTTCCCACGGGTAATACATAAAATTGAATGAGTTTTCATAGATCACTAAGGTTCCGAATTTTTTTATCAATGCTCCTACTAGTCATTGGAGCGTCCATACTTATCGCAGCGGTCACGGTATATCAATATAGAGAAGAGGCCGAAGATTATCACAGAGAAAGGCTTCAGCGAAAGGAAACCAATATTAAAGAGAACATAAACTATGTACTCCGAAATACAACCTACCCGGTAGAAACTGAGAAAATCCCTCTTATTTTTAAAGACCTTATTTATGAAATAAAGGATATCCATAATCTGGAGCTGTACTTATATGATTTAGAAGGAAACCTTTTGAAATCGTCTAAGGCATCTTTTGTAAGGGATACAACCCATATGCGAATACCTGGGTATGCCTTAGAAGCTTTGGAGACTTCTCAGAACAAAAGTTTTATAGAGAAGTTTGAAGAAAATGGCCAAGAGTATCAGTCTTCATATACCTATATTACGGACAGCTATTTTAAACCTCTGGCCATCCTTAATCTTCCGTATATAGCAGACGATGGCTTTATAAAAAATGAACTTTCTGAGAACCTATCACGTCTAGGAATTGCCTATTTATTTATGCTGCTTATAGCCATAGCTTTGGCCTATTTTCTCTCGAAATATATTACAAGATCTTTGAATGAAATAAGTGAAAAGATCAATGAAACCAGACTGGATAAACGGAACAAAAAAATTAGGATTGACGACACCACAGATGAGATTTCTACACTCGTAAATTCGTATAATAGTATGATCGATGAGTTGGAGAGTAGTGCCGCTCAACTGGCAGCAAGTGAGCGTGAAGCCGCATGGCGAGAAATGGCAAAACAAGTGGCTCATGAGATTAAGAATCCGTTGACTCCTATGAGATTAACTGTGCAAAGTTTTCAACGTAAATTTAATCCCGAAGATCCGAGCATTCATCAAAAAATGGATGAATATAGCAACACATTGATCCAACAAATTGATACCATGAGCTCTATTGCTTCTGCTTTCTCTACCTATGCTCAAATGCCAGCACAGCAGGACGAAACACTCAATGTTGTTAAAATTACCCGATTGGCATTAGAAATTTTTAATGAAGATTATATCTATTTTCTTTCTGAAGAAGAGGAAGTAATCGCAAAACTTGATAGAACACAACTTATACGGGTAATCACCAACCTATTAAAAAATAGCATTCATGCTATTGACCAAAAACATCCCATAAGCCCTAGGATAGAGGTCAATGTTTATTCTGAAAATAATTTTGCGGTGATCACCGTAATGGATAATGGAATTGGTGTTTCAGAAGAGAATAAAGGAAAGGTTTTTGAACCAAAATTTACAACAAAAACAAGTGGAATGGGATTAGGATTGGCTATGGTCAAAAAAATTGTTGAGACCTATGGAGGCTCCATTGCACTAGATTCTTCCGAAGGAGAAGGCACCACATTTAAAGTCAAATTCCCCATGCTTGTGTAGGTAATTTCATATTTTTGTATCCAATTACTCCCTAATTAAAATACAAGAATATGAGCTATGAAAATATTGTGCTGGAACCTCAAGATGGTATTACTACCATCACTATAAATAGACCCACCAAACTCAATGCTCTTAACAGGGCAACAATCAAAGAACTGCATGACGCATTTCGAGAGGCAGATTCGGATCACGACTGTCACGTGATTATTATTACTGGAAGTGGTGAAAAGGCCTTTGTCGCTGGAGCAGATATCAGCGAATTTGCAGATTTTTCTGTTTCTGAAGGCCAGCATCTAGCTTCTGAAGGACAAGCGCTGCTGTTCGATTTTGTGGCTACTCTGTCTACACCCGTGATTGCCGCGGTAAATGGATTTGCTTTGGGAGGCGGATTAGAACTGGCCATGGCCGCACATTTTAGAATAGCCAGCGACAATGCAAAAATGGGTCTACCCGAAGTTTCCTTGGGTGTGATACCGGGCTATGGAGGTACACAACGACTCCCTCAACTCGTGGGTAAAGGTCGCGCCATGGAAATGATCATGACTGCCGGAATGATCGATGCACAACAAGCATTACAATATGGATTGGTGAATCACATAACAACACAAGATCAATTGCTTGGATTGTGTGAGAAGATTGCTGGTAAAATAAAAAGAAATTCTTCGGTTGCGATTGCTGCAGCTATCTGTGCGATCAATGCAGGTTATGAGGAAGGAGAAAATGGGTTTGACAGTGAAATCACAGAATTTGGCCGCTGTTTTGGCACTGCCGATTTTAAAGAAGGAACCCAAGCTTTTCTTCAGAAAAGAAAACCAAACTTTCCAGGGAAATAACTCTTTTTCCACAGACAATTGATAAATTTGGAATAATTCCAAACCTGCTTGGAAATAATCCATTTATAAGATAACTTTGAGAGACCACTCTTTCAAATTTATCTTATGTCTAAACCTGTTAAAGGCCGAGGAGCACAACGCAACGTACACAATCGATTTTTTGAACATCAGCACGAAGTGCGGGATGACTATTTGAACTATTGTGAGCTTGAAGGAGAAATAGCAGACAACAATAAGACCAAGTATATAGATGTATTCCCTAAATCGTTTGTCAATAAAGTAAACAGCCCAGACGTGGGTATGTGGTATTCGGCAAACCCCTACCAAGGCTGCGAACATGGATGCGTGTATTGTTATGCGCGCAATAGTCATGAATATTGGGGCTATGGAGCTGGTCTGGATTTTGAAAGAAATATTTTGATCAAGAAAAATGCGCCGCAGCTTTTGGAGCAAAAGTTGCAAAGCAAATCATGGAACCCGGTTCCTATTGTATTTTCTGGGAATACAGATTGCTATCAACCCATAGAACGAAAGCTGGAGATAACACGTAGATGCCTGCAAATTATGCTGGATTGGAAACATCCCGTAGGAATCATTACAAAGAATGCACTTGTGTTAAGAGATCTTGACATTTTGAAGGAGTTGGCCAAGATGAATCTGGTTTGTATTAATATTTCCATTACATCCCTATCTGAAGATACCCGTAAATTATTGGAACCCAGAACGACAAGTATAAAGAATAGATTGAAAGCTGTTGAGATATTAACGACCAATGGAGTGCCCGTAAGAGTTATGATGGCTCCAATCGTGCCGTCACTCAACAGCCATGAGATTCTTCCATTACTTAAAAAAGTGGCAGACCTTGGGGCCCTGGATGCGGCACACACCATTGTTAGATTGAATGGTCAGATAGCTACAATATTTGAGGACTGGGCAAATAAGAACATACCAAACAGGGCGAAAAAAGTACTACATCAAATTGCCGAGTGCCATGGAGGAACGTTAAACGATAGCAGATTTGGGACTAGAATGAGAGGAGAAGGCATCGTTGCAAAACAAATAAATGATACCTTTAAGCTAGGAAAGAGAAAATTTTTCAAAGGAAGAAGCATGCCAATACTAGATGTATCACAGTTCAGAGATCCTGCCAATTCGCAATTGAAATTGTTCTGAATCAAAGGGTTCATTTAGGGTTTAAATTGGAAATCACCAATATTGGCCTTGTTTTTGTGGCAGTATCCTTTGAAAAAGAAACGTAAAAAAATGAATATGAAATCAACAATCTTAACACTATTCTTGCTCCTTAGCGGAATAACGTACAGTCAGTTTGCCATTACCATCGACGCAGTTGTTTTAAATGGCGTGTCCAATGAACCCGTGGAATTTGCCAATATCCAATTTCTAAATAAAAATTTAGGAACCGTAAGTGATGGAAATGGAAAATTTATTTTGGAGTTTGACGACAATCTAATAACAGATCAAGACCTATTACTTATTACAGCTATTGGGTACGCGCCCAAAAGAATGACACTGGAAGAAGTGGATAAAATCCTAGAAAAACAAAATGTACTTTTTTTAAACCCCACTAGCGAAACCTTAAGCAAAAGGGTCAATGCAATTCGTACTAATACCATTACCAGCGCTTATGGAGATGTTTATGGAACGGTTGTAAGTGAGGCAGGGCCCATACAAGGCGCTATTGTTAAAGTAAAAGATAGTTATAAAGAAACAGCAACAAATGTGGAAGGCCAATACCGCATTGATGCTAGTGCTGGTGACGTGTTACAGGTGTCTCATTTGGGTATGAATTCTCAGGAAGTATTGATTTCAGAAATAGGAGAGGTAGATATTACACTTATATCAGATGGAGAATTACTGGATGAAGTGTATTTGGAAACCACAATAGAAACAGCCTATGGAGAAAAGAATATAGATGCTGTTGGTTATGCTGCGGCACAAGTGACCAGTGAAGATATTGCATCCAGTTACCAAACACTTGATCAAATTTTAGCCAAACTCACGGGAGTACAATCGGCAGGGACGACCACAAATCGGACCTATTATTTTACCCGCAGTATAGGCTCTTCAGTAAACGGAAATACACTGCCCATTTTTGTCATTGATAACGTTATTTATGAGCAGGCAGAGAATAATCAGTTACCGCCCATTGATGTTCAAAACATTGCCAGCATTACGGCCTTACCTGGAGTAGCCGCTGGTGTTAGATATGGGACTTTGGGAAGAAGCGGAGCTATTATTATAAAAACAAAAGTACTGGATGTTGCAGAAAATGGTATTGATATTAAGCGAAATAGATCGGCCTTGGTTGAAGGAAATAATTACCAAGAAAGAGTTCCTTTTTATGATACTGAAAAAATCGTTCCTGTGTTTTTAGCGCAGTTACAAAACGCCGATTCTTTTGAAGAAGCGAAGAGAATTTATGAATCGCAACCTAAAAAAGGAAGAGAGATTCCTTATTATACAGATGTGTCGGATTATTTTGCCAAATGGGACACGGGTTATGCGGCACAAGTAGCACTTAGCATAGCTGAAATGGCACCTACAAATGCAAAAGCATTGCGTACCGTAGCGTTTAAGTTGGAAGAATTTGGAAAGCTGGAAGAAGCCAAAAGTGTGTATCAACGCATCGCCCTATTAAGACCTCAAGAATCACAATCTTACAGAGACTTGGCTCATGTATATAAGGAAACAGGGGAGATCACGAAATCCTTTGGATTGTATAAGCGAATTCTTGCAAATCAGTCAGAGGGGATCAATTTTGAAGGAATTCAAGGTGCGGCAGAAAATGAATTACAACACTTGATAACACGTCATAAAAGCAAAGTAGATTATAAAGATCTTCCTAACGATCTATTGGTAGCTAATTATAAAAAAGATATTCGGGTAGTACTAGAGTGGAATGATCCAAATGCGGAGTTCGAAGTTCAGTTTGTAAACCCACAACGCAAATACTTTCTTTGGAAACACGATAGCTTTACCGACAAAGAACGCATATTGAAAGAGCTAGAGACAGGGTACTCTATGGAAGAGTTTGTCATAGATGGAGCCGAAAAAGGATCTTGGCTAATCAATGTTAAATATACGGGAGAAGAACAAGCAGATCAGAATCCTTCCTTTTTAAAATATACAATATACAAGAATTATGGTTTGGCCAATGAAACGAAAGATGTGAAAACGGTAAAACTATATGCACATACGGAGAAAGTATCTGTAGATGCTTTTGTAAATTAAAACCTATTGCTCACTATGCCACTCGGCATAAAATTGAGTTAGAAAAGATTCCATAAAAGAATGCCTGCCGGCAGCAATACGTTTGCCGGTTTCGGTGTTCATACGATCCTTTAACAGAAATAACTTTTCATAAAAGTGATTGATTGTAGGCGCTGTTGAAGCTCTATATTCTTCTGGAGTCATAGAAAGATTAGGAGCAATATCTGGATCATACAACACTCTGTTTTTAAAACCTCCATAGTTAAAACAACGCGCCACGCCAATGGCTCCTAAAGCATCCAGTCTGTCAGCATCCTGCACAACATCTAGTTCTCTGGATCGAAAACCCTGTTTCTGATTGCCTCCTTTAAAAGAAATGTTTTCAATAATCTGGATCACATGAATAATTATTTCTTCGGAAACACCCTGGCTCTTAAGAAACGTTCGAGCCTTTTTAGGCCCAACGGTTTCATCACCGTCGTGAAATTTGGCATCGGCAATGTCATGGAGTAAACTCCCTAAAGCAACAACAAATTCATCTACCAATTCGGTTTTGGCGATGTGCTGGGCATTGTTAAGTACACGTTGTATATGAAACCAGTCATGGCCGCCTTCTGCGTTGCTTAATTCTTGTTTTACAAAGGCAATAGTGCCGTCAATTATTTGATTCTGAAGGTTTGTGGTCATGGTGTATGGATCTGCGCTGTGATGGTCTTTTCGATGGTATCAATGAGTTCTTCGGTGGAATATTCTGAAACGTTTATAACGGGATGAATGAGCATTTCGAAAGTTGTTCCTAGAGGTACGGGAAACATTCCGAAGCGTTGTAATTTCCATGAATTATTAAATGTTATGGGCAAAACATAGGCATTAGGGGCATGCTCAAACAAAGTGCGTAATCCGTTACGACGGAAAGGCTTTGGGATACCATTCCTACTCCGAGTGCCTTCCGGAAAGATGACACCGCTTCTGTTATGAGTAGTGAGATAGTTGGCAAACTTAATCATTTCACCAATCGCTTGTTTGGGTTTTTTTCGGTCAATAAGAGCAGAACCTCCGTATTTCAGATTGTATGAAACAGAAGGGATTCCCTTTCCAAGTTCTTTTTTCGAAATAAATTTTGGGTGGTATTTTCTAAGAAACCAAAGTATAGGTGGGATGTCCCATAAACTCTGATGATTAGAAACGATAATAATAGGTGCGTTATCCGGAATACTTCCTTTGTTAGTAATTTCAAATCGTGTGCCCAATACATGAAGGCTTCTAACGAGTAGTGCATTGAAGCAATCGACACTTTTTTTATGTGCCTGATATCCAAAAACCCGAAGGCAAACACGTTGAATTGGGTCAAAAATTAGCAAGATGGCCCCAAATAAAAGTAAAAAAATAACGGACAGTGGATAACTGGCAATATGAACGATTGCTTTCATTGGTTTAAAGATAAAAAAACCGCCTTCAAGTTTTCCCTGAAGGCGGTTCAAATTTTATCGCATATGGATTAGCAATGATCGTTATAGGCTTCCATAAGGTTTTCAGCAATCATTTCTGCAGCACGCCCCTCAATATGATGACGTTCTAACATGTGGACCAATTCGCCATCCTTGAACAAAGCCATACAAGGCGAACTAGGAGGAAAAGGAATCATAAGTGCTCGGGCGGCATCAACCGCTTCACGGTCTACACCTGCAAAAACGGTAACTAAATTATTAGGTGTTTTTGCATTTTGTAGAGACAAACGAGCGCCCGGACGAGCGTTCGCAGCTGCACAGCCACAAACAGAATTTACTACAACCAGGGTAGTTCCTTCTTCGGTAAGGGCATCATTAACATCAGCAGCGGTAAACAGTTCGCTAAACCCAATTTTGGTCAAGTCTTCGCGCATAGGTTGAACTAATTCTGGTGGATACATAATATATTTTATTTAACAGTGTAACAATTAGAGTACAAAGATAACCAATTTTAGGGTTACGGTTTCACAACAACGTTAAAACTACGTGGTGGTAAATGGTTATCTTTGGTCGCATTTTAAAATTGAAATTACAGAAAAATGATTCGATGGATCGCAGCAATATTAGGATATTCTTTTTTTAGGTTCCCAGGAGCCCTTATAGGATTTATTATTGGAAGCTTATTTGACAATATGGGAGGTGGAAAGAAAAAGAGCTTTCAATCTGTATTTCAAACGTCTCGAGATGAGGTGTCACCAGCCGATTTTGAACTGAACTTACTCTCACTGGCATCGCTGGTTATAAGAGCAGATGGGACGGTTAGTCAAAGTGAGTTGGATTATGTACGGCAATATTTTGTGCAGGCCTATGGAAAAGAAAGAGCCAATGCAACGTTTCGAGTGTTCAATGAGGTTATCAAAAAAAGACAGGTTTCTGCGGCCAATATATGTAGGCTATTACGACAACGAACAAGATACGAATCTAGATTACAGATTATTCACTTTCTATTTAGTGTTGCCAAGGCCGATGGACACGTTAGTGACTCCGAGGTGGCCGAAATTGACGACATATCCAAACATTTGGGAGTAAACTATCCAGATTTTGAAAGCATAAAAGCGATGTTCTTTAGTAATCCAGACAGAGCATATAAAATATTGGAGATAGCGCAAGATGCTTCTATTGCTGAGATTAAGGCGGCCTACCGCACCATGGTCAAGAAATATCATCCAGATAAGCTACAGCATATGGATGAAGCCTACCAGAGAGGCGCCGAAGAGAAATTCACTAAGGTTCAAGAAGCCTACGAACAACTACAGAAAGAAAGAGGATTTTAAACACAACGAATAGGTCATAAAGGGGCGTAACGAAGTAGTTTTGATTTTATTTTTAGATTAGTCTAAAAATAAAAACCATATAAATCAAAAAATATATTTATATTTGTACTATGTTTTCATTAACCGAAGAGAATTATTTAAAGGCTATATATCATCTTGAGCAAGAGTGCCAGGGTGAAGTAAGCACCAATGCCATTGCCGATAGAATGGAGACTAAACCTTCATCGGTAACAGATATGGTGCAGAAACTAGCAGAAAAAGAGACCCTTTCTTATAAAAAATACAAGGGGGCGTTATTGACTCCGGCTGGAAGAAAAATTGCGGCCAATGTGATTAGGAAACATCGTCTTTGGGAGGTGTTCTTGGTTGAGAAACTCAATTTTCATTGGGATGAAGTGCATGAGATCGCAGAGCAATTGGAACATATAAAATCCGAAGAACTTATCATTAGACTTGACAAGTTTTTGGGACATCCAGACTTTGATCCGCATGGTGACCCTATACCAGATAAGCACGGAAATGTTAAACGTACCGAGAAGAAATTACTTTCAGAACTACAGAAGAAACAAAAAGGAGTATGTGTTGGTGTTAAAGAGTCCAGCGGAGAGTTTTTACAATATCTAGACAAACGAAAAATTAGTATAGGAACCAAAATTACGGTCCTTGGCAAGGAATTTTTTGATGGCTCCATGATCATTCAAGTAGGAAAAGATCAATTTTTTGTTTCTCAAAAAATAGCAGATAATTTATACGTACAAACCAATTAAAATGAAATATTCAATACATCTATTTTTAGTGTTGTGCTTTGTAATCACCAGTAGTGTACTGGGTCAAGAAAACGAAGCTCCAGTAGAAATGGTTACAGATCGACCCGATGCGACCGAGTCACCAAGAGTAGTGCCTAAAGGATCGCTGCAAATAGAAACAGGAGGATTTTATGAATCCTATGAAGAGAATACTATTAAAGAAGAAATTTACGGGTATAATACCACCTTGTTGCGTTATGGAATTTTGGATAATCTAGAATTGCGCGTAGGTTGGAACTTTGAAGAGGGAAGAAGAACCGAGGGAGGTGTTGAAATGGATAATATTACCAGCGGATTTTCACCCTTGTTACTCGGGGTGAAAGTGGGCATTTCAGAAGAAAAAGGAGCCCTTCCTGAAATTGGACTGTTGGGCCACTTAATGCTACCTTTTCTGGCAGGATCTGACTATCGCCCTGAAACAACTGGGGTAGACTTTCGCTTTTCTTTTGCACATACCCTTAGCGAGAAATCTAGTATATCGTATAACTTAGGAGCACAATGGGGTGAAGATTCTTCAGAAGCCGCCTATATCTATACACTTTCATATGGATATAGTATCACAGACTGTTTTGGCGCTTATTTGGAACTATATGGAGACTTCCCTGAAGACAATCGAGCAAATCATTATTGGGATGCTGGAGTCACTTATTTATTAAAACATAACCTACAATTAGACGCTACCGTTGGGACTTCAATCACGGAAGGACAAGATATTTTGTTAAGCGTTGGCGTGAGTTATAGAATTCCGAAATAAAGATGAAAAAAATAATAATACTTGTTACCATTGTTGCACTTGCAGCATGTAAGAACGAGACCGTAAAATCTGAAAAGTTAAACGTGGTAACCACTACCAGCATGATCACAGATTTGGTGAAGAACATTGGGGGCGATAAAATTGATTTGCAAGGGTTGATGGGTGCAGGAGTAGATCCTCACCTGTACAAGGCCAGCGAAGGAGATGTATCCAAACTATTCAATGCCGAAATCATTTTTTACAACGGACTTCATTTAGAAGGAAAGTTGGTTGAAGTATTTGAGAAGATGGAAAGCATGAATAAAATCCAGGTGCCCTTGGGTGAAATTTTGGATACTTCAAGCTTAATTGGTTCCGAATATTTTGCTTCAAATTACGATCCGCATGTTTGGTTTGACATCAGTTATTTCATGCAGTTTACTGAAAAAGTGACTGAAGTATTAGCTGAAGCTGATCCGAAAAATGCGGCGTTTTATATAGAAAATAAGGAGAAGTATCTAGCACAGCTCAATTCCTTGGAGACTGAGGTAAAAGACATTATTGAGACCCTTCCTCAAGAGAAACGTATTTTGGTAACTGCACATGATGCGTTTAATTACTTCGGAAAGGCATATAACTTTGAGGTGGTAGGCTTACAAGGTTTGTCAACCGCTACCGAAGCTGGTGTTCAGGACGTCCAACGTCTTTCAGACTTCATTATTGAAAAGCAAGTAAAGGCCATTTTTGTAGAAAGCTCCGTACCGCGTAGAACTATTGAAGCGCTCCAACAAGCAGTGCTCTCTAAAGGGGCGGAAGTCACCATTGGCGGCTCCCTCTTTAGCGATGCTTTAGGCGATGCAGGAACGGTAGAAGGCACCTACATTGGTATGTTCACCTATAATGTGAATACCATTGTAAACGAATTAAAATAGGAAAAAACCCAGAAAAGAATGGACGGCAAAACCCTAGCAATTAGTGTAGATGATCTTACGGTCGCATATAACTATAAACCTGTTTTATGGGATATTGATTTAGGGGTGCCTGAAGGAGTTCTTATGGCCATAGTTGGGCCAAATGGAGCCGGTAAATCTACGTTGATAAAGGCAATTTTGGGGATCATTAAACCCATTGCAGGTAGTGTGACTATTTACGGGAAACCCTATGAAAAGCAACGTAAACTGGTAGCATACGTGCCTCAAAAAGGAAGCGTAGATTGGGACTTTCCTACCACAGCCATTGATGTGGTCATGATGGGAACTTATGGAAGTTTGGGCTGGATAAAACGCCCTGGACAAAAACAGAAAAAGGCAGCCTTGGAGGCCTTGGAAAAAGTGGGAATGTTAGCCTTTAAGAATCGACAAATAAGCCAATTAAGTGGGGGCCAACAGCAGCGTGTTTTTTTGGCACGTGCGTTGGTGCAAAATGCGGCCATCTATTTTATGGACGAACCTTTCCAAGGGGTGGACGCTACCACAGAAATCGCCATTATCAATATTCTTAAAGAACTTCGAAAGGCAAGGAAAACTGTGGTTGTGGTGCACCATGACCTTCAAACAGTACCCGAATATTTTGATTGGGTGACATTTTTGAATGTAAAAAAGATTGCCACAGGCCCGGTAAAGGAAATTTTTAATGATGACAACTTAACCAAGACCTACGGAATTAATTATAAGGTGGCGGTCAACAAATAAGCAAGACACTAACCAGAAATGACAATTTCAGAATACTTCGAACTCCTTTTCACAGACTATACCCTACGTACTATTACGTTAGGGACAGCGGTTTTGGGAGCCATTTGTGGTATGCTGGGAAGCTTTGCGGTGTTAAGAAAAGAAAGCCTGCTTGGAGATGCCATCTCACATGCGGCCCTACCAGGGATTGCTTTGGCCTTTTTGATAACAGGTGCTAAGGATACAAATGTACTCTTGATAGGGGCACTCGTGAGTGGATTAATAGGGACCTTTTGGATACGTGGAATGACCACCAAGACGCATTTAAAAAGTGACACGGCTTTGGGCCTTGTTCTCTCTCTCTTTTTCGGCTTCGGAATGTTATTACTCACTTTTATACAAAAGCAACCTAATGCCAATCAGGCGGGATTGGATAAGTACCTTTTTGGTCAGGCGGCAACGCTAGTTGAAAAGGATGTAACGCTCATGGTTATTGTTACAGGGATTTGTCTCTTTATCGTATTACTGTTTTGGAAGGAATTCAAAATTCTTCTTTTTGATGCCGACTATACAAAGACACTTGGCTTTAATACCCGATTTATTGATATTCTGATTACTTTTTTTATTGTACTGGCCATTGTATTGGGTCTTCAGACGGTGGGAGTGGTATTAATGAGTGCCATGCTACTAGCGCCGGCCGCCGCTGCAAGACAGTGGACTAATAAGTTGGGAGTTATGATTTTTTTGGCGGCCGTCTTTGGTGCATTTTCCGGGGTCTTCGGGACGGCCATAAGTGCGAGTCAAAATAACCTGTCAACGGGCCCAGTTATTGTACTCGTGGCAGCTGTATTTGTGGTTTTTTCTTTTATCTTCTCTCCAGGGCGAGGACTTCTGTTTCGGCAAATACGATTTCGACAAAACCGACGAGACCTTCAGTTAAAAAAGACCCTCCAATTCATGTACGGTATAGCTAAAACCCATGAGAACGTTTCACATCCCCATGCCATTCGAATATTGAATAATTTTCAAGGGTTTACGAAAAAAACACTTCAGCAATTAGAAGAAAAAGATTGGATTACACTCTCCGGACAGCAATGGGCGTTAACGAACGAAGGATTTTCTGAAGCTAAGAACTTATATAACCAACAAGAAAACCATGAATAGCCCGCAAATAGAAATACAGATTATTGCGGCAGTTGTGGCAATGGCTTGTGCCATTCCAGGCGTGTTTCTTGTACTGCGAAAAATGGCCTTGATTAGTGATGCGATTAGCCATTCAATACTACCAGGGATCGTGGTTGGGTTTTTTATCACCCAAGACCTCAATTCGCCATTGTTGATCTTGCTGGCTGCCATTACTGGAGTAATTACGGTGATTTTGGTTGAGGCTATTCAGAAAACGGGATTGGTCAAAGAAGATACCGCGATAGGCCTTGTTTTTCCGGCCTTGTTTAGTATTGGAGTGATCATGATCGCAAAAAACGCAAATGATGTCCACTTGGATGTGGATGCCGTACTTTTGGGAGAGTTGGCATTTGCTCCTTTTGATCGCCTCTTAATGTCTGGAGTGGATATGGGACCTAAATCTCTCTGGATTATGGGAAGTGTTTTACTAGTGACGTTGGTTTTATTGTTTTTGTTCTTTAAAGAATTAAAGGTGAGTACTTTTGATGCGGGGTTGTCTTCGGCACTAGGAATTTCACCTATTATAATGCATTACGGTCTTATGTCTGTCTCTTCTGTGACGGTGGTAGGAGCCTTTGATGCTGTAGGCGCGATACTTGTAGTTGCGCTTATGATCGCCCCAGCGGCTACTGCTTATTTGCTAACCTCAGACTTAAAGAAAATGTTGGGGCTTTCGATTATTTTTGGGGTCTTTTCGGCGATAGCGGGCTATTGGTTGGCACATTGGTTGGATGCTTCAATTTCTGGATCAATGACCACGGTACTGGGCTTGGTATTTTTAAGTGTATACCTTTTTGCACCGAACAAAGGGTTGCTCTCTGTGTTGTATAGACAGAAACAACAACGAACCGAGGTTTCGCTTTTAACTTTCCTGCTTCATTTGAATAACCATACTGAAGAAAATGAACGGCATATTAATCATTTAAACGAGCATATTAATTGGCAAAAGGTTCGGTCTAAAACAGTGTTGGATTTAGCACTCAAAAACAATATGATTATCATCGAAAAAGATATTGTATTTCTTACCGAGAAAGGGAGTGAATTTACCCAACAAGCGCTGGAATATATCCTTACCAACAAGGACGATAAGATTGAACATATGAAGGATGATTTTTTCTTATTTAGAGGCTAATTTTATTTTTGGCATTATTTTTTCCTATATCTTTAAAACACAAATATTTTTAACCATGAGAAAGGCATTGTTTTTCCTTGTATTACTTATTTCATCAACGGCTATTGGACAGGACAAACCAATGGGAACGCCAAAGATTGGCATAAAAGTACCTTTGGGTTCTCAGGTTGACCTACAAGATATTTCGATAAAGTTTGTTGAAGTATTGGAAGATTCTCGTTGCCCAAAATATACCACTTGTATGTGGGAAGGGCGCGCCAAAATAGCTGTGGAGATATCTGAGGAAGGACAAGAAACAACCACCAAAGAGCTCATATTTGGGAAAACACTTTCAGGAGAAAATAATGAATTTACGCTGCATAACAATGAGGGATATAGTATTGAAGCAATGGCATTAACACCTTACCCTGGTGAAGAAGCCGAAGGTTCAGTACTAACGTATAACTTAATAATTTGTGAAGTTAAGGAGCCTTAATGGCAACCACAGTCTTTATCTCCGCATTTTGTTTTTCCTCCATCTAATGTTCCTGACGATTTTTGACGGGTCTCAAAAACGGGATTCCAAACAAATTTTTTGAGTAAAAAACCTGCTGCAAGACAAAATGTTATGATTACTAATGTTGTTTGCATGTTATAAATGTACGTTTTTTAGACGTTTAAATTTCAAATTCCTAACTTCTCGCATAGTGCCTATTTAAGCACTTGATACGCAGCTAAAGCGACAATGTATGCAATAGCTGTCATTGCAAATAATTGCCATAAAGGCCATTTCCAGGTATTGGTTTCTCGTTTTACAATGGCCAGAGTACTCATACATTGCATGGCAAAGGCATAGAATAAAAGCAATGAGATTCCGCTGGCAAAATTAAATCTCGGGGCTCCGGAAACAGGATGTATTTCAGCGGCCATTCTATTTTTGATGGTTTCTTCTTCTTCACTTCCTACACTATAAATAGTGGCAAGGGTTCCCACAAAAACTTCTCTCGCCGCAAAAGAACTAAGTAGTGCAATCCCTATTTTCCAATCATATCCTAATGGAGCAACGGCCGGCTCAATTCCTTTTCCTAAGATACCAATGTATGAATGTTCCAACTTATAAGACGCTATCTGGGTTTCTAACTCAGATTGAGATAGGTTTTGAGCGAGGGTTTCTTGTGTGACAATCTCCTCGGCTTTGTTGAAATCTCCTGGGCCATAAGACGCCAATACCCAAAGAATTATGGAGATGGCCAAAATGATCTTTCCTGCACCCAAAACAAACGATTTTGTTTTTTCAATCACGGTAATGGCCACATTTTTAGGCATGGGAACCTTGTAATTGGGCATTTCAACAACAAAGAATGTTTTGGTCCGTATTTTTAAGATCTTATCAAGCAAATAGGCCGAAAATATGGCCGCTCCAAAGCCTAACAAATATAGAAACATAAGCGTAAGACCTTGCAAACTAAAAATCCAAAAGGCTCGATCGTCAGGGATAACTAGGGCAATGATAATAAGATAAACAGGTAATCGAGCTGAACATGTAGTGAACGGAGTTACCAAAATTGTAATAAGACGTTCTTTCCAGTTCTCAATATTTCGAGTGGCCATAATTGCTGGAATGGCACAGGCTGTTCCCGAAATAAGCGGAACCACACTCTTACCACTCAGGCCAAATTTGCGCATCACGCGATCCATTAAAAAGACCACTCGGCTCATGTATCCAGTTTCTTCTAGTATCGAAATAAATAGAAATAGAAATGCAATTTGCGGAATAAAAATAACGATACCTCCAAGCCCAGGAATGATTCCTTCAGCAATTAAACTCGTGAAATCCCCCGAAGGCAATGTGTTTTTCACCCATTCACTTAGAGAGGCGAAAGAGCTATCAATAAAGTCCATGGGGTAGCTACTCCAATCAAAAATAGCTTGAAAGATCAGCATCAAAATGGCAAAAAAGATCACATACCCCCAAAACTTGTGTGTGAGCACTCGATCAAACCGACTGCGCAAATCTTTCGCATTGGCCGTATCAATAGAGAGGGTCCCTTTCAATACCTGGTTGATAAATTGATAACGAGCAACAGTTTCTTTTTGCTGTAGTCTTTTTAGATTGCTTTTTGACTCGGTTTGAAAAGTAGCCACACCCTTCAGTTCGTTTCGATCCAGTTTTCCGAAGTTTACATCTTGGGTAATGACCAACCAAAGCTTATAAACGTCTTGGTTGGGAAAGGCTTTCCGTAGGCGATCAAAGTACTCTGGAGCAATACTTGAAGCATTTACGCATGGTTTTGTGGAGAGTTGCGTGTAATTGGCAATATGTTCTTTTAGCGCTTCAAAGCCTATATTTTTCCTAGAGCTTGTGAGAACAATACGCGTTTCTAGCTGTTTTTCTAATGCATCGACGTCCAGAGAAATTGCTTTACGCTTCATCCGATCTGCCATATTTATGACCAGAATGGTTGGAATACCCAAATCTTTGATTTGAGTAAAGAGCAGTAAATTTCGCTTTAAGTTCTCTATTTCTGAAACTACGATGGCGACATCAGGAAAATCTTTATCATTTTTATTTAGAAGGAGCTCGATCACCACATTCTCATCTAGAGAAGAGGCGTTGAGGCTATAGGTTCCGGGAAGGTCTAAAATATGTGCTTTGAGGTTTCGGCTCAATTTACAGGTGCCTTGTTTTTTCTCAACTGTGATTCCGGGATAGTTTCCCACTTTTTGATTGAGCCCCGTTAGTCTATTGAAAACAGAAGTTTTACCTGTGTTAGGATTTCCTATAAGTGCAACGTTGATCTGTTTGGCCATTGTTTAAGAAATCAATTCTATTTCAATCTGAGCGGCCGTCTCTTTTCGGATGGCGAGATAGCTACCATTAATATTAAGATACAAAGGGTCTTTAAAAGGGGCCATTTGAACAAGAGCCACTTCATTGCCAGGAAGGCATCCCATTTCAAGCAACTTCAAAGGAACGATATCCACCGAAAATTCTTTGATAATTCCGCGTTGCCCTTTTTTAAGCGTGGCAATTGTGTCCATCAATTTTTATTTAGATTGAATTTAAACAACGCAAAAGTAAGGCAAATTGTGAACTTGAAAAAACATTTGGATTATTTATGAAAAGATTAGGGTTGTTTTTCATTTTTTAGGACTTCAATGTCATCCAATAAACGCGCAATCTCTTCCTCATTGGTACCGTCGTAAAATCCTCTAATGCGCTTTTTTGTATCTATCAACACAAAATTTTCAGTATGAATAAGCTCGTAAGGGTTAAATGGAACATCTTTGGCGGCTAAATAAGACTTTCGAGCTAGGTTATAGATGTCTTCTTTGCTTCCTGTGACTAAATTCCATTTTTCATCGTTTACCTCCTTTTCAAGGGCATATCTTTTTAGCTGGGCTACGGTATCGATTTCGGGAGTGACTGTGTGTGATAGCAGTAATACCGAGGAATCATCTCTAAGTTTATTCTGAATTTCAACCATATGATCTGTCATGATAGGGCAGATGGTTTGACAGGTAGTAAAGAAGAAATCGGCTACATAGATCTTATCGGCATAATCATTTTGGGTGATGGTTTTTCCGTTTTGATTGGTGAGTGCAAAATCCTGAATCACGTGATATTTTTTCACATGCTGAAGGGTCGTATCAACCAGTTCGGCATTTACTCCTGAAGGCTGATATATAGGAAGTGTTCTCACAGGCTTCAGAATCTGATAAAAGACAGATACAATAATCGCCGAAAGTACTAAGAGTACCACCGCAAAGAATTTGTATTTGGCAAAAAACTGGAGCATACTCAGGGTGTAAATTTCTACAAAATTACCACCTAAAATTATATTGTGCTCGTGGAAACGTATAAATCTTTCTTAAAACAAATGTATAGGGGGGTCTTTATTTTTTTAACAATGTTGAAAAGGTTACTTTTGTGCGTTAATTTACTGAAACTATGAGTCCATTTGCCGTAAAAGCAATTCAGCTCTTATTGAGCTTATCCTTTTTAATCGTGCTTCACGAGTTGGGACATTTTATTCCTGCCAAGTTATTTAAAACGCGGGTTGAGAAATTCTTCCTGTTTTTTGATGTCAAATTTGCCTTGTTTAAAAAGCAAATTGGAGATACGGTGTATGGGATAGGATGGTTGCCCTTGGGGGGTTATGTTAAGATCTCCGGAATGATCGATGAGAGTATGGATAAGGAGCAGATGGCGGGTCCGCCACAACCGTGGGAGTTTAGAAGTAAACCAGCCTGGCAACGACTTATTATTATGTTGGGAGGGGTTACGGTGAATATCATTGTAGGTTTCGTGATCTACATGAGTATCTTGTTTTTCTTTGGCCAGTATATTACCACAAATGATGATCTGGTACACGGATTTGAAGTTGTGGAAGAATTTGAGGCGCTTGGATTTCAGGATGGAGATCAGGTCTTGAAGGTCAATGGAGAAGCGTTCATGGATGTAGGAGATATTAATCGGTATTTATTTTTACGGGACGTTGCTACCATTGAAGTGCACCATATGGACGGCTCGACTGAGGTGGTTAACATTCCAGAAGACATTGGGAGTCAAATGTTTGAAAAAGACATTCTGAGGCCTTTCGTAGAACGTTATGACCCGATTGTTGATACTGTTCCACCGGATTATCCTGCCTTTGCGGCTGGATTAATGAAAGGGGATAGAATTATGTCGGTCAATGGAGAAGCTATTGAGTTTTGGCATGAGTTTCAGGAAAAAACCAGAGCAGACTCTTTGGAAAAGACCATTGTTGTTTCTAGAAACGGTATTGAGCAAACACTCAAAGTGACGCCAAATGAGGAAGGACAGATTGGGGTGCTACCTGCTTCAGAAAGAACACATCTTACCTATACGTTGGGAGAAAGTATCACGGGAGGTATTGGCTTTGGATATAATATTTTGAAAGATTATGTAAAGCAATTTAAATACGTATTTACCAAAAAAGGAGCCACGCAGGTGGGTGGTTTTGGAGCGATAGGGAACCTGTTTCCAGACACATGGAACTGGTTGAGCTTTTGGAATACAACCGCCTTGATTTCAATTATTTTAGCCTTTATGAACATACTTCCTATTCCTGCTTTGGACGGGGGTCATGTTATGTTTTTGTTATACGAAATGGTCACTGGGCGTAAGCCTAATGATAAGTTTATGGAGTATGCACAAATGGTAGGTTTCTTTTTATTAATTGCTTTGGTGTTGTTTGCCAATGGGAACGACATATATAGATGGTTATTTAAATAGCGAAAAAGATAATTTTCTTTTTGTGGCAGATAAAAAATAATTTATATTTGCATCCGCTTAAATGGAAAACACCTTCCTCTTTAGCTCAGTTGGTTAGAGCATCTGACTGTTAATCAGAGGGTCCTTGGTTCGAGCCCAAGAAGAGGAGCTTTACTAGACTCCCCGCCAAAATGGCGGGGATTTTTTATTTCCAACCTTCGGAAAGGCCCATGTTTACTAAGGAATGCTATCTACACGGTCATTTTGTAATAGGATGTCCCATATAAGGGATCATATTGAATATGAGTGATTTAGAAAATATCCTTGAGAAAGAAATCTTAGATAGAAAAAGTGAAGTTTGATTTAAACTTCACTTTTTGTTTTCGAATGGGCAGTTTGGATTTACAGACATACTTTACAAGAGTTTCGTTGATTTTGGATTAGTCTTAGTTGTTTTTGTTCTTTGAAACCTTGCGTATATTGAGAAATATCGATAGGTATTCCATCAAAAGTTTCTTGTGGAGTATTCCCTGCCAGACTCATTTGTGGTCGGATGGTATTATAGATGAGAACAGTCTGGTCCAGTATATTTATGAGTTGCTTTTGATAAACAATTTCCAAGGGATAGAGAAATTGGTGTTTGATCGTTTTGTTGAGGGCTTCGACCATGGAATTGGAAAAGGCTACATCTTTTTGAGCAATGATATGTTTAATCGATATGTTAGGTGAGTTAATGAACCCAGAAACAGTTACATTAACATTCTCACTTCCTCCATCGGTTAGAAGCGAAAGTTTTTCTGGTTTATATTTTCGATAGGCATTTTGTAGTAGTTCTTTTATGGCGCTAGCTGAGCTACTGTTCTCTACCCTATAACCAAGAATGATTTTAGAGTAATGATCGATAAGAAAATGAATGTAATGTTTAATACCATCTGAAGTTTTAAAGATGGTAACATCGGCGCACCAGAGTTGATTGGGGTTAGAAGTTTTAACGGGCGAATAGAAATCTGACTTCTTCTTAGAACATCGGCTTTTATACCCAAGTAAGCGACAATATTTATAGAATGTAGAGATGCAACAATGCAAGTCCCCTTCCCTAAGAGCTTTTAGATATATAGAAGACTTTGACCAATGTTTATATATATTATCAGTCATATACTTTTTAATGACCTCAACTTCTGATGACAATAGTTGATTTACAAATCGTTTTGTACACCATTTAAAATAGGAGGCATTGCATTTATGAATGAGTATTGATTTGTAGTTTTCAAAAGTGCTGCGTGAGATATTGAATGCCTTGAGAGATGTGTCAATAGGAATGATGTCTTTAACATGCTCAATAGTATTAACAAGGATTTCCTTTTGTTTATTCAAAACAGTTTTGATTCCTTTGATATTGGAAATGATCAGATGAAAGGTATCACAGAGTTTAAAATAGCTTTGGTTGATCTTTTTAATCCTAGAGGATTGATTGATACGTTTTATCAGGTCGATTTCCTGCTTAATAATTTCATTGACCTGTGAGTATTGATATTTATTTTCTGATTCCCTTCTCCAACGAGACAAATTAGAGCTAGGAATGGAGGAAATCTGCTCGGAGGTCAAGACATCATACAATACCCCATTTCGGGCTAAATGTTTGACGGCTGTATCCCAGGATTGTCTTTTGTCATTCATGTGTTAAATATCGATCAAGAAGATCGAATTTCCAATATCAAGACGTTATCCTTATTCCTTATCATTGTAATCCCATAAATGGGACAAACTATTGTAAAAGGATCGTAGAGATTGCAGACCGAAAGACAACCGGTGATTTTTCAGTATAAAAATTCAGAAGAAATTATACTCCGTGGTTTGCCCTCCTTAAAACCATTATTCATAACACCGTATGTCAAGGGAGGTGTTCTCATTGAAAACAGGTTAAATGCCGATGGATCTCAATTTGAGAACACAACAGAAATATTTGAAGAAAAAGGTTTTGCTTCCAACTCAACATTGGATAAAGTGCTAAGTAATTTGGGATTAGATATTAAGTACAAGCCAAATCCAAACCAAACACTGGATCTCACATTAAATACGGATTTTGCCCAAGCGGAAGCAGACGATAGGGTTATAAATGTTACTCGATTTCCAATTTTTTTAACCGAGAAGAGATTGTTCTTCCTTGAAAATGCCGATTTGTTTAATTCCAATCAATTCAATCATAGGTTATTTCATTCAAGGCGCATAGGTATCGATAATGGGCTGGCTGTACCCATTCTTGGAGGGCTTCGGTTTGCTGGTAATAGCAATACCTTTCAATATGGTATTCTATCAATGCAAACCAATAAAGTTGAAGCTTCCAACCTTCAATCACAAAACATGAGTGTGGCGCGGTTAAAAAAACAGATTGGCCGCAGAGGGTCGTATATAGGGTTTATAGGAACAGGGAAAACCTCAAGTATTGACTACAACTACCTAACGGCTCTAGATGGAAATATTAGAATTAAAGATAACTTTTTAACCCAGTTCACAATAGCTTCAACTTTTGATAAAATCTCTGGTAACTGGAAGTACATGTACGGGCTATCAATTAATACGTTTAGATCAAATGGTTTTGGAGTTGAGTACCGGTATAGAGATTATTCGGAAGGCTTTACTCCAAAACTAGGCTTTGTTTCAAGACCGAATACCAAGCGAATAACATTAAATCATGGTTGGCGAAAAACATTTAATAATCACCCTTTTTTACAGCGTCTTTCCATTGGGAATTGGTTAACGCGTTTTTGGATATCATCAAATGACAAACCAGAGTTCTTTCAAACCAATATGTATTTATCTGCAGGTTTTAAATCTGGTTTTAGTCTTGGTATGTTTGCACCTATATACCAAGGGGATCATTTATTTGCTTCCTGGAACTTTGCCAATAGCATTGTTATTCCTCAAGGAAAATATAGTATGTGGAAAGTGGAGCCTTTTTTTTCGACGGGTAATGCCTCTCTGTATAAAGTCACAGGGAGTCTTGAAATTGGGGAATTCTATGGAGGTACTCAAACCAGTGTCTCCGGAACCGTTAATTATGATTATAGTAAAAATTTTCAGACCGAAATTGGAGCCAGACTAAACCGATTCAAGTTCCCAGAAAGTTATGCGTTACTTGGAGATAATCGAGTAAATGCCAATGTTTTCTTCTCAAGGTTGAAATTTGCTTTCACGCCCAATTCTTTCTTGAACTCTTTTTTTCAATACGACAGTAGTCAAGAAAAAATAGGGTGGAACCTTAGGTTTAGATATACCCCAAATGAAGAAACCAATTTGTACATTGTCTATAATCATAATTTGAATAACAATAGAGAAAGAAATTCACCAATATCACCGGTAACAGATAATGCGGGCATTACAATTAAGTTTTCTAGAACATTTTTTTAGTAGACGATACGGGAAATGTTTCAAATGCAAGAGAATCCCCACAAAAGAGCTATGGTTCGGTCCACCTCCTGGGCTAGTGATCATATGGAAATCTCCGGTTGAGTTTTTTAGGGAACGATAGGCGTGCCGCGCAGGCGAAGGATTCTCAGAGAACTATTTTAGTGAGCGATTGGATGGAACCTACCGTGATGGCCACTTATTTCCATTCAAATCTAATGAACAAGGAACAATTTTCAATTCTGAAAATTCGACACTTGGAGATTAAATAAGGTGTTGATTTATGCCATTTACTCCAAATATTAAAACAAAATTTGAACAATAAACTCACTGAATACTTATATTTATTTTGAAGAGTAGTATTTTAATTAAATCAATAAAAATTTGAAAGCTCACAACATGAAGCCTTTCAGATGTGATTAAAAAATTTACGAGGCTTTTCCTATAAACAGAACAATGAATTAAATGTATAAAATATTAGTTCTTATTATTTCTATTGGACTTACAAATAGTATTTATGCACAGGAGGAAAGTAAATCGTCCTCATCCGAAAAATCGATTTCGGTAAGAAATGCGCATTCTATGGTCTACGATACTCACAAATCTATAGTGTATCTTTTTGGTGGTGCAAATGAAGAAGCTGTATTATCAGATTTGTGGTTTCTAAATGAAACACAATGGGAAAAAGTGGAAACAGATAAAACTCCTTCTCCTCGTACGTTTGCCTCGATGGCATATGATCGAGTCAATACAAGGATTGTCTTATTTGGAGGAAGCAAAGTGTTATTTGGAAAAACACCAGATAGTGATAATTTGCTAAACGATACTTGGGTATTTGAAGATAATACGTGGAAAAAGTTGATTACCAAAAATGCACCCACCCCAAGAGCAGAAGCGACAATGGTTTATGATGAAAATCGAAATAAATTGCTGCTTTTTGGAGGATATACAATAGAAGGAAAAAAATACATAAAACTTGGGGATACCTGGGAGTTTTATGACAATGAGTGGCACTTAGTTTCAGATAAAGGCCCTTCTAAACGTCATGGGATCTCCATGTCATTTGATGGCGAGAGTAACGAAGTAATTTTGTTTGGTGGTAGTACTGTTGATAAACAATATGGTGAACGAAAAGGTGAAACGTGGCGCTGGGATGGACAAAAGTGGAACAAGCTTTCGATAGAGCAACCTTTGGGAGTTTTTAACGCAACCATGACCTATGATCCTCATAAGGAAGAGTTTGTGAGATTTGGTGGGTGGAATGGTAAATCTAGGATTAACACGACATGGGTATTTAAAGAAAATTCATGGAGAATTTTAGCGTCAGATCAAAGCCCAAGTCCACGAAATCATTCTAATATGGTGTATTCGATAAAAGAGCAAAGAATCATTCTTTTTGGCGGACACGATGGAAAATATGTTTTCGGAGATACATGGGAATTTAGGGAGCATAAATGGCATAAAATATTAGATCAAAAGCCAGTCAAAAGAGTAAAGAATAGACATTAAAACAGCGTGTAATGGTTAAAATTAGTTGGCGAGAAGCTTGCCAAAGGCCTGTCGAAGGGAGAAGGAGCGAAGCTAGATACTCTCATTGAGATGATGGAATAGTTTTACCATTGTTTCAATATCTTGCCTTTTAAAATTATTTTATCAATAGTTAAGGTATTTGTTATATCATCCAATGGATTTTTGTTCAAAATAATAAGGTTAGCAACTTTTGATATTTGTACGGTACCGTAATCGCCTTCAATCTTTAGAAACTCAGCTGCATTTATAGTGGCTGTTTCTAACACTTCAAAATTGGTCAAGCCACATGATGCTAATAATGCGAGTTCCTTGTGTAAGGCTTCTCCAGGAAGTAAGCCCCAATACGCGGGAGCATCGGTGCCAGCTAACATTTTTACTTTATATGTTTTAAGACTTTTCACTAATCTCTTCTGAAAAAGGAATCCTTTTTCAAGCCGAAAACGCTTTCCGTTGGAATCGAACTTAGACGGAATTTTATTATTGGGAGGTAACCAATTCCAATGTTTTGCTATTTTCTGCTTCAGATCGCTTCCGTCAATCTCAAATTCCTTCATTTTAGATTGTTGTAAAATAGAGTGGAAAGCAACTAAAGTAGGACTGACCCATTTATTGTGCTTTCCAAGTATACTGGCAACAGTATCAGTAAGTTTATAATTGGGCTCATTCATGTATTCAAGGCCCATTAAGTAATTAACAGGTTCATTATATAAAATCTCTTCGGCATGACATATAAGTTCCTGTTGACTTTTCATTAACTCAAAAAATCCAATTTTTCTAGGGATATGCCCTAATATCCGAATTCCATATTTATTGGCATTTTCATTGAAAGCAAAAAAAGCATCACTAGATAAATGTGTATATGTTTTAACGAATTTATATCCATTTCGCTTATGTTCTTGAATGATGTTAACGGCCTCTTCTTTTGTAAGTGTACTTCCATTTTGAATCCTACCTGTGGTTTCAATTTCGGGCTTCGGCTCTTCTTTTAAACGTATAGTCTTTTTATACTCCTGTAACTCAATAGACCCGTTCATGGCTAGGACATTAGTCACACCAAATTTAAGTAGGAGGGAATCTAGAGCACCGTACAGTTCTTTATTTCTTCCATAATGAAAATGACTATCAAATAATCCAGGGATTATATATTTTCCCGTACAATCTATAATCAATGATGATTTGGCCAAATATTTTTTATTTAGTCCTGCACTAATGGAAAGAATTCTATCATTTTTTATTGTTATAGTTTTATCATGTAATATGGTATCACGACTCATTGGAATAATATTAGCCTTGTGTAATATGACATAATGTTGTTCCTCTTGAGCACAAGCGCTCGAAATAACCGTAAGGAATATGATTATCCAATTTTTCATTTTTGAAATTTAACTAATTAAATGAACAAATAAGGCACGTGAAAGAATCTTCAAGCGTATGAATCCGTGTCTTTTACTACAAATTTGTGGGTTACATTCACCCATTACGCTCAAAATGCATATACATTTAAGAAAAAATTGTTGGATAGAAGGTTACTCCTTAGAATGGGTTTGTCCTTGCTATTTGGAACTACGTTGAATCAAATTTTAACACCATGAAGAAGGTTTTACTTGTGCTAATTATGCTCTTTCATTTACAAATTGGTTATTCCCAAGCAGAGGATCCTTCTGTTAAAACTGTGGAAGGCATTGTAAATAGAATGATCGAAATCATTTCAGGAGATATTGATGAACAGAGAGATTGGGATGCCTATCGAAATCTTTTCCTACCAACTGCTCAGAAGATTATATTGAATCCAAAAGCCAAAAACCCTGCTAATAAAGTGCGCGCGATGAATATATCAGAATTTATTAAGTATGTTGGTCCGCAATATAAGGAAAACGGCTTCTTAGAAATAGAAATTGGCTTAACAATTAATGAATATAATGGTGTGGCGAATGTTTTTCAAAGTTATCATGCTAAAACGATCAGAGGAGAATATGATAAGAAAGGCATAAACAGCTACCAACTAGTTTATTTGAATGATAGATGGTGGATTTCTAGTACAACTTGGGCAACTGAAACACCTGAGAATAAAATTCCAAATCGGTTTTTGAAAGAAACCTATAGATCTAAAAATTAGTTGTACCTGTAGGCTTAATTGAACACATCACATTTCTTTTCAGTTAGAACTAAAAAAACATCTAGACTCTTTTGAACAGTAGATTCTAGTGTAAAAAGCTCTTATAAAATTGAAGGTCAGAGCAAGAGTACATATTAAAAAGTTCTATTTAATACGTATTCATTATACCGCATAGGATGCAAATTTGAAGCTAGGGGCGCAAATATAAAAGCTCCATAAATAACATTGAAATAGACTGAGACTTACAATATGATTACTAGCCTTCGCGTCAAAACTGAGTATGCTAAAAAAAAGAACCGTTGAACAAATTATTTGGATTCAAGAGGATCAGAATCTTACTTCATTTCATTTGATACAAGGCAATAGTAATACTTCAAAAGGTAGTTTAAAAGACTTTGAGAAAAAACGGGGACCCTATTTTTGAGTTTATAAATATGCAAGTGAGAGCCAGAAATGGCTGTAATACATAAAAATCTATTAAGAATTGTGCTTATCCTGACTTCAGAGGAAGTTTCAATGATAAAAAAATGCAATCAAATAATATTAATCTTAAAAAATTAAATTGTTATGAAGAATAGTATTTTAGTTGTTTGTTTCTTTTTTACCTCAATATATTGTTATTCGCAAACGGGCTACCCTCCCGATGTTATCTCTCAAGGAGTATTTAAGGGTGTGACTATACCGTTACGAGATCTTAAACCAGCTGTTCCTATTGAAGCAAACGATGGTCCAGCAAAAGAAGTTCCAAATAATTTACGAAGTATTCCTAAATCAAACCCTAATGCCTTACCCCTTGGAGACGATCCCTTGGTTATTCAGAATAAGACGTTTAGAGGCCCTGAAGATTTGCTGTTATCTTTTGATGGCATAGCTCGATTCGAGGCGGGAGATGCTACTCCACCTGATCCCACTGGAGCTGCAGGACCAAATCACTATGTCCATGCTTGTAATTTTGGAGTCAAAATTTTCGATAAAGACGGAAATATTGTTTTAAATACCGTTCTACTTGGTGATTTTTTTGGCAATGGAATTACTAACGGAGATCCAATAGTAATGTACGATCATTTGGCGGACAGATGGCTCGTTAGTCAATTCTACATAGCTGGAGACGCATTGCAAATTGCTATTTCAACGACAGAAGATCCAACGGGAACTTACAATCTTTATGAATTTACCTTTGGACAGTTTCCAGACTATCCAAAATATTCTATTTGGCCTAACGCATACCTTATGACGACTAACAAAGGTGGTTTTACAGCGTATGCCCTGGAGAGAGATGAGATGCTTGATCCGGCAGGAGGGAATCCACAAATATTAGGATTCCCTTTGGAAGGTATAGTTGAAAATCCAAATGCTCCATTTGGCTCACAAGCATCGAATCTTTTAGGAATTGAAATTCCTGCAAACGCACCTGGTTACTTTGCCTATATTCAAGATGATTCTTGGAACGGTGTTTCTTTTGACCATATAAAACTTTGGGAAGTTAATTTAGATTGGGAAACTCCAAGCAATTCGATGATCTCACAACCCTTTACAATTCCGACAGATCCATATGAAACCAGCTTTTTCCCATTTGGCACAGGAGATGTGACTCAGCCAGGGACAAATCAACGCTTAGATGTTCTAGGCGGATTACTCAGTTATATGGCGAATTATCGCAGTTTTGCATCACATAATTCACTTCTAATTAATTTTAGTGTGGATGTAGGAGGTGACAGATCTGGAATTCGATGGATAGAATTACGTAATGTTGATAATGGTCCCTTTTCTTTATATCAAGAAGGTACTTGGTCTCTTAGTGACAATAACAGTCGTTTTTTTGGGAGCATGGCTATGGATATTAATGGGAACATAGCGCTTGCCTATAATATTGGAGGGCCTAATACATTTGCTGGAATCCGTTTCACTGGAAGGCTAGACGGTGATCCACTTGGGAGTATGAGTTTTGAAGAACAGATAATTCAAGAAGGAGGTTCGTTTCAATCTAATTCAAATCGGTTTGGAGATTATTCCCAAATGACCATGGACCCTGACGGACTCACTTTTTGGTTCACTGGCGAATACATCAAAAACACAAATTTATGGTCAACCAAGATCGCGGCATTTAATCTGGACGACCTTCCCGCGCTTGGATTGGATGAAAGCACGACAAACTCTAATTTAATAAAGATTTACCCCATAGATGGCGCTAACTCTGAAATTACTGTCAGTGATACTGAGGATATTGAGAATTTGCACTATCGAATTTTCGATATAAAAGGGGAACTAAATGTTACAGGAAATTTCAACAAAATAGAATCCGGTCATAGCGCAAAATTCTCGAGAGCAAACTTATCGTTTGGAGTTTATTTATTGGAAGTTTATGATAATAGCAAATTCAAAAAATTCAAAAAATTTCTTATTGATTGAACTTTAACAATATGTATTAGTATTCATTTTATTAAACGAGAATCATGAAAAAAATGATCGTTTTATTAGCCCTTGTAATCTGTACAGGTTGCAATAAAGTAAAGCAGGAGTCGAAAGTAGAAGATGAGTCCATTAGTATCGATGCTATTGCGGATCTATACGTTCAAAACTTATTTAGATTTAGTCCTGAGGCAGGAACGTTCTACCAGATAGAAAATGCAGATAATAGTAGTTTGACAGACATCAGTCCCGAAGGAATACATCGATCAGAAATGGCCGAAGACTCTCTTTACAAGACTTTAATATCTATAGATACGAGTGTATTAGATAAAAATGAGGAGATAACCTACCAACTTCTTAAAACAGAAATGGAAGGTTCGATTAATCGAAGAATTTGTCAAAAACATCTTTGGTCAATCAATCATTTAGATGCTTTTTATACTGGGTATCAATATATAGGCCATATCCAGCCAGTGGGTGATTCAATTGGAAGGGCACAAACTTTGGAGCGCTGGGGGAAAATCACGAAATATATACATAATGACATGGCGAATAACAAAAAAGGGCTTGAAGAAGGATATGCTTTGCCAAAACCAGTTATTGAACGCGTCATAGCACAAATGGAACAATTAGTGTCCGTACCTACCGAAAAAAGTGTGTTTTATATGCCTGCACTTCGTGATACGTCTTTAGTATTTCAAAAAAAAATGAAGAACCAAATTGAAACCCACATTATTCCTGCCATGAATAGGTATCTCTTTTTTTTGAAAAATGAATATTTGGACAAAGCCAGAACGGAACTCTCTATCTCCAATATTCCAAATGGAAACGACTGTTATGCTGCGATGTTAAGTGCGTCTACCACCATAAAGAATAAACCTTCTGAGATATATGCCTGGGGTGAAGAAGCGATTGCAGAAAGAGAATTTGTAATTAAGACATTGGGTAAGAAATTATATAATTCGGAAGATTTATATGAAATAAAGGAAATCTTTGCAAAAGATACTTCCAATTATTTCAAATCCAAAGCTGAACTTTTGGTTGATGTACAGGCGGCCATCGATCGCGCAAAAATTAAATCTAGATCCTATTTCGATCTGTATCCTAAAGCTGATGTCCTATTGGAAACACCATCGGAGATAGAAGAAGAAAATGGGTATACACGTTATTTATCAGCTTCGGATGATGGGTCACGACCAGCAACATACATTCAAGCAACGTATCAACCCAAGAAACAGTTAAAGGGATATGTGGAAGGCACTGCATTTCATGAAACCTATCCAGGCCATCATCTTCAAATGGGGATTAGTAGAGAGCTTGTAAAGTCACATCCGGTTGCAAAATATTTATGGAATTCTGGTTTTACTGAGGGTTGGGGAAGATATGCGGAGACACTGTCAGATGAAATGGAATTATACTCTTCAGATAGTCATAGAATGGCAATGTATATGGGGCTCCCAACAGGAATGGTCGTAGATCCGGGCATTCATTATAAAAACTGGACGAGAGAAGATGCGATTGTATATACGCTTTCCAAACAGACATCGATGACAAGAGAAGGTGCGGAACGTTATGTGGATCGAATTTCTGTTTGGCCTGGACAAATGACCACTTATGGTGTTGGTGAACGTTTCTTTATTAACCTCCGTAAAAAAGCGGAAAATCAATTAGGAGAAGCTTTTAATATAAAAGAGTTCCATGATATATGCCTGAGAAATGGTACTGTTCCACTTGATTTCGTATCTGATGAAGTAGAAAGATGGATTATAGCAAAGGTTAATAATGAATAGATGAAGGCGTGGTTACTCTATTTCTATTGCATGTGTAATGGTTCGTTGCAATCTTCAATTTTTAAAAGGGCAAAACGATGCTAATTACAAGAATGCGACTATTGGGTCTTTCTCTCTATCTTATTTTGAGAGGTTCCCCTTCCCTTTTGAATTACATTTGAAAGGGGATTTCCTTTTGTATAAAATTAGTTGATAGGGAGAGCTTACAATTCGTTAAAGACTTCAGTTAAAAGTTCATCAATTAATTCGTGGCGTAAAACGCCACCATCTTCAGACTGACTTTGATTATTTAACACTGCAATACTCACTTTACTGATAGGGTCATAGAACATATGTGAACCATACCCTCTCATACCTCCCGTATGCCCCCACATGGTTCTTCCGGCGTAGAGAGTCTTTAGTACTCCTAAACCATATCCAATAAAAACAGGGTGTCCGTAATCAAAGTAGGATGTCATCATTTTTTGTCTCGATACCTCGGTGAGTGCATTTCCTCCATACAAGTGCTTGGCCCACATTGAAAGGTCTGATGCTGTGGTAAAGACATCGGCCGCGCAAT
>Ga0316204_10001116_pt1 | contig 78872 bp, 56 predicted proteins | sample 6monrhotite_MG_2_FD_205661 | JGI IMG/M metagenome (GOLD analysis project Ga0316204, IMG submission 205661) | Microbial mat bacterial communities from mineral coupon in-situ incubated in ocean water Damariscotta River, Maine, United States -... | ecosystem: Environmental > Aquatic > Marine >... | reverse complement strand
GATAAGTGACATCTTCACGTGTTGGCATTTTCATCGCAGTAATGGGCTGGTTTGTGGCTTTTTCGATTGAACGCAACATACGTTTTTCACGTGGTGAAATAAATAAGATGGCAGTACCTTTTCTACCTGCACGTCCTGTTCGACCAATACGATGTACATAGGTTTCTGTGTCGTATGGAATGTCGTAATTCATAACGTGGCTGATGCGTTCAACATCCAGACCACGAGCAGCAACATCAGTGGCAACAACGATATCCAATGAGCCCTTTTTTAAGCGGTCGATGGTTTTTTCACGGAGTGCTTGATTCATATCGCCATTTAGCGCGGCACTGGAATATCCTCGTGCTTCTAACTTTTCAGCGAGTTCAACTGTTGCGTTTTTAGTGCGCACAAAAATAATCATAGCGTCGAAGTCTTCTACTTCGAGTAAACGTGTTAAAGCGTCGAGTTTATGTAACCCGGTCACTTGCCAGAAATGTTGAGTAATCGTCTCTACTGTAGAGGTTTTAGATTTGATTTTTATCTCTTCTGGATTATTGAGATGACGATTAGCGATTTTGCGAATAACTGGTGGCATTGTTGCCGAGAATAGAGCGATTTGACGATCTTTAGGAGTTTTTTCAAGTATCCATTCAACATCTTCAATAAAGCCCATTTTCAACATTTCATCAGCTTCATCAAGGATAAGTGATGTAAGGCAATCCAGTTTAAGCGTATCTCGACGTAGATGATCCATCACGCGACCTGGTGTACCAACAACAACATGCGCGCCACGCTTCAATTGTCTAAGTTGAGTGCTCATGCTCTGCCCACCATAGATAGGTAGTACATGGAAGCCTTTTAAATGTCGTGCATAAGTTTGAAATGCTTCTGCAACCTGTATTGCTAGTTCTCTCGTAGGTGCAAGCACGAGTATTTGTGGGTCTTTGACGGATAGATCTAGTTTAGTAAGAAACGGTAGAGCAAATGCTGCGGTCTTACCTGTGCCGGTTTGTGCCTGGCCGATGATGTCGCTACCTTGTAGAATTTTAGGAATGCTGGCTGCTTGAATGGGGGAGGGTGTTTCGTAGCCAATTTCTTCCAATACTTTCAATATGGGTGAGGAGAGAGCTAAGTCTGTAAAGCTGGTTGTTGCCGGGGATGTCATGAAATATTGCCTTTTATGGAGGGTTACAGCGCATTAAATAAGAGCGAGCACCAGAAACCGAGTGGATGCTAAATAGGCGGCGATTATATATGATTATTTTATTTTTTAAAGAGAAATCGAGTATATAGGAAGATAATTGGCATTATTATCGTAAACCAACATGATTGTTTTTTAGCGCTTAATGCTACATACAAATCATTAGCCCTGATATTTGCACCTATATTTTCTCAATTAAGTGGTAATCTACATTAAAATTAATAGTTTAGCGGGTATTTATACTGGCGATTAGCGTATTCAGCAATTACACTGATTGTAATGAACTTCAACATATAAGGTGATTAGATGAAGGCGAATTATCAGATAAAGGATATATTGTTTGGCGATTTTAAAGCGGGACAGCAAGTCATTATCAAGGGTTGGATTAGATCCCGTCGGGATTCTAAAGCGGGTTTTTCTTTTATTAATGTGAATGATGGATCCTGTTTTGATGGTATCCAGATTATTGCTGATAATAAGCTTGAGAATTATGAGTTGGACATTCTTAAAGTAAACACAGGTTGTAGTGTCGCTATTGAAGGTGTGCTGACGGAAAGCCAGGGAAATGAGCAATCATTAGAAGTAGTAGCGAGCAGAGTTGATGTTATTGGTTGGGTGGATGATCCTGAGCATTATCCTGTAGCGAAAAAACGACACAGTTTTGAGTTCTTGAGAACCGTTGCTCATTTAAGACCTCGGACAAATATATTTGGTGCAATTACTCGAATACGAAATCATGCATCTTTTGCTATGCATCAGTATTTTAACAACAATAATTTTTATTGGGTAAATACACCAATTATCACCACAAGTGACTGTGAAGGCGCGGGGGAGCTTTTTAAAGTAAGTACTCTAGATTTCATGAACATCCCCAAAGATAACAATAAACCGGATTATTCACATGATTTTTTTGAGGAAGCTGCTTATCTAACTGTGTCAGGACAGCTAAATCTGGAAGCTTATTGTTTGGCGCTTTCTCGTGTCTATACATTTGGTCCTACTTTCCGAGCAGAGAACTCTCACACCAGTCGTCACTTGGCAGAGTTTTGGATGGTAGAGCCAGAAATCGCTTTTGCTGATTTAAATGATGTTACCGATCTCGCCGAGGATTTTTTGAAACAGACAATAACGACGTTATTGAATGAATGCGAGGATGACTTCGCCATTTTTAATCAGCATGTCGAAAAAGGTTTGATAGATAGACTTCAAAAAATAAGCCATTCAGAGTTTGTGCGCATGGAATACACTGAGGCGATTGAAATTTTATCCAAGGCAAAGCAAAATTTTGAATTTCCTGTCAAGTGGGGATTGGATCTTCAATCTGAACATGAACGTTATCTTTGTGAGAAACATGTTAATGGACCCGTTGTTGTTATGAATTATCCAGAAGAGATTAAAGCATTTTACATGCGTCGTAACGATGATGGAAAAACTTGTGCAGCAATGGATATACTTGTGCCAGGCGTTGGCGAGCTTATTGGTGGTAGCCAGCGTGAAGAACGTTTAGCTGTGCTTGATGAAAAAATGCAGGATGAACACTTAAGAAAAGAATTATGGTGGTATAGGGATTTAAGAAGATACGGAACTGTGCCTCATGCAGGATTTGGTTTAGGTTTTGAGCGTTTTATAAATTACGTGACCGGTATGGAAAACGTACGTGATGTTATCCCTTTTCCTCGTGTTGCTAAAAGTGCCATATTTTAATGGGATATCTATCGCTAGTGCTGCGTCCCCTAAATAGGAGTTATGAATGACGTTTACCCTCAGTGACATTACTGCGTTAGGCTGTAAGTGATTTTCTGGCCTTTGGCCAGCGCTTTAAGCTTGAAGAAGAAGCAAAAATAGGAAAAATGCAGCATCTTTTTTTTGCATCAAGCTTAAAGCACTGGCCAAAGGCCAGGAAATCACCTAACGCTTAACGCACTAGAGTGCAATCACATGTTACGCTATGCAGAATTATTTTCATCTCCCTTTTGATCCGGGTATTTCTTTAATTTGCGAGTTTAATAGCCAGAAGATGCCAGATAAAAAAATAACAGTGTTAATAGTAGATGACGAGGAAATTAACCTAGATATTTTAGAGGAATATCTTGTTGACCAAGGTTTTAGTGTCGTTAAAGCGAATGATGGCCAAACTGCGCTTGAAATACTCATATCCGAAAAATATTCTTTTTCAGCAATATTGCTTGATCGAATGATGCCGGGTATAAGCGGATTTGAAGTGCTGAAAATAATTCGTAACGATGAAAAAATAAAAAATATACCTGTTATTTTCCAAACTGCAGCAGCAACGAACAAGGACGTAGTAGATGGAATAAAAGCTGGTGCATATTATTATCTCACAAAGCCTTTTGACCCAGAGCTATTATTATCTGTTGTTGCATCAGCAATTGAAGATTATCACAATTTACAAAATGTTATTGAAGCAAAAAATAACATAGATGATATATTTCGTCATATCCAGGAAATTAAATTACAGCTTCGAACCATTGATGATGCACGAAAGGTTTCAGCTGGATTGGCTATACTATTTCCTGATACAGAGAAAGCACTAATAGGCCTTACTGAAATAATGATTAACGCAATTGAACACGGCAATTTAGAAATTTCCTATGAACAAAAATCAGAACTCTTAAAGAGTAATAGCTGGGCGGAGGAAATAGCAAGACGTCTTGATCTGGAAGAATATAAATATAGATGGGTTTTTGTTGAGTTATCACGATCGAGTACTGAGGTTGCCGTAATGGTAACTGACGAAGGAGCTGGATTTAATTGGAGCGAATATTTGGAAATTAACCTTGATAGATTAAGTGCATCACATGGACGTGGCATTGCTTTAGCCAACATGATAAGTTTTGATAGCATGACTTATATTGGTAGTGGCAATATTGTTAAATGTGTGACAAAAATATAGCTCGGATAATATTGGGATTAACTTATACTGATTGAAAGCTGAGTAGAAAACCAAATCAATAAACTTTCTTGCTGTTTCGCTTTGTCATCAATTTCTTTTAATGCTTTTTGTTCATTAATGCGATTACGAAGAGAGGTGCTTAGCTGTATAAAACTGGGAGTTTTTCGTAGCATTGTTTGCTGCTTTCGAGTAAGTGACTTCCAATGAACGATAAAGTCTGAAAGGGCATTAGTACTCCAGTTATCGCGTTCAATAAATTGGAAAATAAATAAGCCGACAGTTTGCTCCAGCGTATTTTGTGAATCTATGATTGACTCTTCTATACTTGTTTCTTGAGAAATATTTTCTGTTGGCATATCGGGTTTGATTTTTTGCACTGAAACATACCAAACAACACCCGCCACTGAAACGAGTAGAATGATAATAAAAAGTTTAAGTACTGTACTTGAAATGTTTGGCGCTTTATTAACACCTTTGGGAACAGTGAATGAGCCCTGTTGAGATTGATACGCAGTGTTCTGATGACCTGTTAGATTGATTTGTGGCATTCTCAGCGTGTTATCTTTCTCGCAATGATCAATGTAATCATTGATATATTGTGATCTTTTTTGTCGATAGGCCGCAAACGGTAATTCCCCCGCGATATATTCATTAAGCATCTTTTCCAGTTGTTGAGTATTGTGAGTCATTGAAGCTCCTTTATGACTCTAAAACCAGTGATGTTATCGGGCTTACCGTTATGTCGCCGTTGGAGATTTGTACTGCATTGAGAAAAGGAATCGGTATAGGCACCACCATGCGCGTAAATATTTCCATCATCGATAGAAAACTCCTGTGCGTTGCCAACATAGTTCTTTAATCCCCAACCATTCTGTTTTCCAGATCGGATATCGACTAAATTTAGCCCTTTAATTTGTTTACTGCCGAGAGTAAGACGACAGTTAAAGTCTTTTTTTGGTTGCTCACCTGCTGAATTAGCTGCGTGCAGCCATTCAATACTCGTAGGTAATCGATAGTTTGATTTGGTCTCTTTAGATAACCACAGCGTGTAGTTCTGAGCCGTTTTAACGCTAATATTAACTACAGGTAGATCTTGTTCTATATCGAGATTATTTGGGCACTCACTTGTTTTTTTGCAGAAGTGATTTATGTCTGATACTGATATTTCATATTTAGAAATAGCAAATGGTGAATCGCTTTTGTTGATCCCCGGTATCACAACCAGCAATGGTGCTTTACTTCCATCTTCTAAAACATCGTAGCAAGTTGCGCGTGTGCGTTCTCCATGGCCTGCATAACTGTTTTTACAAGGTTGCCCTCCCGCCGCTTGAAATTTACTCGATCGTTTTGTCAACGCAGCAAGGTCGTTATTTTCAGGGAAAAATATCTGTGCTGTCTGAGCATATTCTTTTGCCATAGTTTGATTAGTTTTTGCAGCGTCTTTTATGCTTGCCAGGAGTGTATTGGAGAGTGTTGATCTAATTTGTGAAATATCTTTCGGAAAGCCTTTGTTCAATAATGATAATCTATTTTGAATGTCAGTGACATTTGCAATATCAAGCTCAGAAAAATCCTTGGTTAATGTAATTAACGCTACTTCTGCGGTGTATCGTTCTTTAGCCGTATTCAATTGGGTATAGTGTGGTGCTATTTCGAGTCCGGAATCAATAAGGGAAAGTGCTTGTGTGAAGTTTTTCCTTTCTGCTAATCCTGCTGCTAGTCTTAGATAGGCATCACCTATAGCTTCAGGCCCTTGTTTAACAAGAAAGCTATCTCCCGAGGCAAGATTTCTAAGAGAGCGATATGTTGTTTTGGCTTCTTTCACATCATTTGCTTTCGCCTGTGTCAATAATGTTTGTTTAAGTGCTTTTACTTTTTCTGTTTTTTCCAGGGAAGCCAATTCATTGTTTTGTTGTCTTTCTGCTATGGCTAGTGCTCGCTGTTCTTTAGATAGCGGGGCGTATTTAGGATTAATTTTCTTTATAGTATCTAGAAGCCGTCTCGTAGTGCTTAGCTTATTATCACGTCTTTTTGATTTCGCTTCTTCAAGTATGATTTCACTCGCTTGCTTGATAAGACTATCGGTAGCCTCATCTTTGGTGTTTAAAAAAGTTCTTAATGAAATAACTTCAGATTGAATATTGTTAATCCAAGAGTCATTGCTAAATGGTGACGCAATAAGCGTCTCCAGCTTTTCTTTATGTCGTCTAATCGCTTTTTCACGTGTGGCTTCAGTAATTTTTGTTCCTTCTTTGGCTAGCTTTAATTGCAGCTCGGCAAGTTGTTTGTCTTCTTGAGCCTGCATGTTCTGTTCTTGTAATTGATTTTTTAAATCACTGAGCTGTTGACTTGATGGGAATAGTGAAAGAGCATTGTCAATAAGTAAAGCTGCCGTTTTTAATTCATCATTTTTAAGTGTATTATTTATCTCTCGGGAGTAGGCGAGTTGCAGGCGTTGATCATTAAGGAGTTTACTTTGTGGATCAATAACTTTTATCAGTTCAAATACTTCATTAATATCATCAGTTGTGGTTTTTGATTCTAACTTACCTTTATCAACGTATTCGTTTATTTGTCTCGCTAAGGTATTTAATAATTGATTTTTGCGACTTTGTAACTGATCAATTAAATCCTGGATTTTCGCTGAATCGGGATAGAGAGCTTTCGCACTACCTAACACAATTAGTGCATTAGGAAAATCATATCTCCCCATGTTTTGGTCTACCAGTGGGAGTGCCTGAGAAGCGTAGTAGTCGATGACTTTGTCACGTACTTCAAGCAGTACAGTTTCTTTTGCGTTATTACTTAACTGTTGTATTTTTGGGAGTGTTAAAGCAATTTTCTCGTCATCACCTTGGTTAATTGTGGCAACAAGTTCCAAAATGGTTTGTTGGTCTTGATAATCGAGAAATAGTTTACCACCGAAACCTAAAAGAAGTAGTGCAGCAATAGCTAACGTAAATTTTAACCCTTTACTAGCATGCTTTTTTTCAAAAAATTCGCTAACAAACTTTTTAGCATCGGGGGTTCGCTGCTCTCGATCAAACTTTAAGGTGCCAAGTAAAGCTTGTGCTTGTTTACGTTCAAGTTGCTTTAATGGTGCTACAGTTAGTTTTTTATCACGCGCGCGATCTGCTTGTAGCTTATTAAAGGGATGGCGGCCCGTAAACAACTGATAGGCGACACAACCTAGCGCATACACATCATCAGCAGGTGCAGGCGTCTCTCCTTCCAACATTTCACAGCTCGCATAGGTTGGTGTTAAACCGCCTAACTCACCAGCATCAAAGACAGTGCTATCACCACTACTGGAATCACCGCTATGTTTGACGGCTCTGGCGATACCAAAGTCCAACACCTTTGCCCCGCCATCTTTAGTAACGAAGACATTACCAGGTTTGAAGTCAGAATGGACAAGATTTTTTTCGTGCGCATAAGCCAGTGCCTGGCTGACGTCTTTAAGAATATTAAGAGCTAGAGAATGCTCGAGGCCACTATTTGTATGTTTCGCAAGAAGTTCATCTAGCGGCTCACCATCCATTAACTCCATCGTCATGTAGACTGTGTCACCATCTCTGTCAAAGTCGTGAACGGTGATGATGTTGGGATGTGCCAAAGCCTGTGATTTTTTACACTCTCTCTGCAATGAAACAAGAGATTGTGGGTGTTGCTTAAAATCTTCGTTTAAAAATTTGATGGCAACATAAGGGTTGTTATCGTTTGCCTCTTCTTTTCTTTTGTCTTTTGCTTTAAATACTGTACCCATTCCACCACGACCGAGAAGCTCAATGAGTTCAAATCGATTATTGATGATACTACCTGGTTGAAGTGGTTGAGTTTGTTTTTCATTATCAGTGAAATCCAGGGCTGAAGGAGAAAGCACAGTCTCTTCATTTTCTGCATTGATAACAACAGTTCGATCAGTATCTTCAACAGGGGAAAGATGGGTTTTGTCGTCATCTTCTTGTATTTGAATTTGGGTTTTATCATTATCAGCAGAGGGAGCAGTTTTAATTTCAGTTTTGTCGTTATCTCTGTGAGAGGATGAAGAAATAACAGTTGTATCGCTATTGTCGCCATTCACGATGATTGTTTTATCATCTTCTATGCCTGCGCTTTCAATCACTAATTGTAAGTGCTCAATGTCTTGTGAGCCTAAATAATCAAGTTTTGAGATTGCACGACTTAATGAGACAGCATTAATGTTATTTTCGTTAACAAGTTGTAATAATTTATATTCAACGAGCGGTAAAGAAAGTCTGGCGTTTACGCAATCTTCAATAAATTGATTTAGGTTGTTTTTCACGATTTAGAAAGTACTTTTAGTTATAATAACAGTAACATTATCTTTAGCTTCTCGCGATAACGCGACACGCATCATATTTTCACAAATCGTGCTTACGTCCTCACTCTCGCTTAATTGAAGGAGTTCCGCGTCACTAATATCTCTATAAAGGCCATCACTACACAGTATATAGATGTCTTCATTTTCAGTCTCTTCAATACCTACGGAAAGGTAGAGATTGTCTGAGGCACCAATGGCTCGGGTAATCACGTTAGCGGCGGGATGTAACTCGGCTTCTTCAGCGTTCAACAAGCCTTGGTCTACCATATTCTGAACTTCGCTATGATCGCGAGTTAATTGTGTGATTTGTCTGTTGCGTACTCGGTAAATGCGACTATCGCCAACCCACAAATAAGCGATGTAATGACTATGAGCAATCATAGCGACTACCGTGCTGCCTATCGTTCGACCATTATATTTGTCACGAGCTAAAACACGTAGTTGCTGATTGACGGATATTAAAGCATCGTCAACTTGATCGAGATATTGTGTGAAATCGTTACTGGGTACTATGTTGTCTAATGTTTGAGTAATCATTTTACTTGCAACATCACCAGCCTCATGACCACCCATACCATCAGCGACTACCCAGAGTTGATTTTGTGTTTTAACTAAGCCCGAATCTTCATTATATTCTCTTACATTACCAGAGTTTGTTAGCATTGCGGCTTGCCATTTTACAATTTGGTCGGTCATATAATTATTTTTTTAGTAGGGAATAAATGATGATGTACTTAGTTGTTGCATGTGGCATAACTCCCACCGCCCATCAAGCATTGCGGTATAAATATTATCGTCAGGTAATCCCTTGCAAGAAAATAAATGAGCACTGACATGAGCGCTACCATTGCTCCACCAATAACTTCGATTTAAATCAAGCTCAGTGGGAAACTGATGAGCAATAAGAGCAAGAGCGCTATCGACTGAAGTACCTGTGTCGAGCGGCACACGAAAACCTTCATTTATTAGGTTGCGGTTTTGTTGAGTAATATTGATAGAGCGAAGTAGAGAATCAATTTGGGTGTTAAAATCTTCAAATGAAATACTCTCATCAAGAGCGCGCAAGGCTAAGTTCTCAAGTGTGTCATACCATTGCGCATTTTGAACAATGAAAGAATTAACGGACGGATAGTTTTTAATATTGGCGGCGATAGTTAGGGGGAAGTATCGGCCAACTTTGTCGACACTTGGCAGTACTATCCCAGTATAAATATCTCCATCAGCCAGTGAAAAATAATAACGCCATACAGGGCTTACCAAGTAGTAGTTCAACCACTGATCTTGTAGATTATTTCGACTCGCCTCAATAACATTCTGTAACCATGTATCCCAAGCTTGAATAAAATCCGGGTTAAGGTTTCTTTGAATAAAGTCGCCTCGCATTGGAAGCTTGCCAAAATAACCTGTAATTATTGATGAATTCATTACAGCTTACTCGGCGCTCTAAACGCCTGCAATTCTCTTAAGTTAAATGGATTAGTAACGCTATTGGCTTTTAAATCATATTTAGCAAAATAACCATCTTTGCTGAACGTCAGGCTGAAGTTGTCTGCACTGCTTGTTGATTTGACATTGGACTTTTCAAGTAACTTGAAAAAAGACCATGTGCCTTTATAAGTTTCATCGACTTTGCTACCTGATTTTTCAAAACGCAGGTTAATTTTACTTGAGGCTGCATCATCAGTGAATGGCCAGGCATGTGATGAAGCACGTGTAGGGCCGTGACGATAAGAGACTTTATCGTTATCTAAACTTAGTGTGAAGCGTTTTACTTTTGCATCCAGTGTTTTCGGCGTCAGGCGGAATTTCACGGAGATATTTTCTGCATTTTTTGCAAAAAAAGCTTTGGATATGGTTTCGCCACGACGAAGTTGTTTTAACGTTTCTTTAGTGAAGCCAATAGATTGACCCTCAAGTATTTTGATATTGAAACGCCGTGCATCTTCTTTAATAAAGGGTTTGATATTTTTTGCAAGAAAAGTGTTATAGGTACCTTTTGGCGCAAAAAATTCAGAAAAATCTTCTAAGCTAGTTTGTTGGCTACTGGTCTTATAAATTGGATAGCGATTCCTAATAATTTGATTATAAGGATCGAGTAGTTGATTGCTCCAACGATTATTAATTTCCTGCCGACTTGAAGCGAGCAACACTCTCCAGCTTGAGGTTGAAAGACTTTTCACCCATTGATTAATAGGTGAGGGCAGTTTCTTGCTGTCCTTACGCAACTTGCCGATTATGTCTTTGCCGTTAGTTTTCATACGCAGCATACTTGCTTCAAGTGCAGCGACATTAGGATCTGCCGCAACAAAAACTTCATTCATATAATCATGAAGCTTAATGATAGACTGCAGGTAACGTTGAAGTTCAGGTGGTTTTCCTCCAACGGATTCTGACAGCGCAATTAACGTTTTAAAGTGGGTACGAAGTTTTTTACCAACAGGTGTTAAGGGGATATCAGATTTGACCTGTTTCGCGGCTTTTTTTCCGACCTTGCCTAATTTCTTAAGCTTGTCGGCTCCGACTTGTTGCAATAGATTGGGTTTATTGCGTAGATCGGTATTAGTATTAATCATTTCAACAACACGCATTAAAGATGATCTATTGTTGCCCAGGTTATCCAAAACTTCTGTTGATTGTTCAAGATTTCTAAACGTTGCCACTTTTATGCTTGAAAACATACGGGTCCAGTATTTAATAAAGTCCTTGATATAAAGCGCTTCCACATCCGCATGAATCTGATCAGGATCGATTTTGTTCTCATTTTTTTCATCAGATTCGCCAAAAATCCAATCATCTTTCGTTGATTCCTGACTAAGTTTTACACTTTGTTCTAAGAAAAGCGATTCATAGCCATCTTTGGTATACAAGCCTGGTATACCATGAACGGGTTCTTCTTCATTACTCTTGTTCAAGAAAATTTGTTGCTCTGAACTATCAAGAACACTGCTGAGAAACAACGAGTTTAGTGTATTGTTGCCTTGTTGTTTTAAGCTTGTGTATATTCTATTTGCTAACGGTATCTTACGTAACTCAAAACGACTCGTACTCACAATTCTTTCGTTAGTCGCAATTGGGTCAAATCCGATTTCAAATAAAGTTTTTAAGTGGTGTTGTAGCTGCGCTTGTTTGGCTGCGTTGCCGGGGAATTTATTCTCCCAGTGATTGACATACCAATTGGTAACACTTTCTTTATCAAAGCGCTTACGATCGGCCAACATTAAGTAGGTTTTTAATGCAATGAAAATATCATCAAGCGATGTGTTTGGATTGGTTAATTCATTTTCTAATGCTACAACAAGCCGTGGTAGGTATTGTAACTGCAGTGTACGATAATAGGCTTCATCACTAGAAGGGCCCAATGAGCGCATTTGGCTTAGCCCTGCTTGACTAAACACACCGCGAGAATCATCCGTCGCGCTATTTTGTGCTTGTTGTAATGATGTGAGAGAAGCTAATAAAAATTCGGGTTCATTGTTATTTTCAGGGATACTATTGGATTCTGTAATAAATAGATCCACATGTTTATCCATTTCATCAATCTGTGTTTTGATTTCTGAATATTGAGAGGTCCATAATCCTGCAGCTGCGATTGTAGCGATTAATGCAAAAGCGTATGCGCCTTTGCGCATTATATTTTGCTTTTGCTCATGACTGCGGTTGGTGCCAGCAAGGGCAGATTCAGGAAAAATGACATTTCGAAACAGGTCAGTTAAAAAGAAACTTTTTCCTTGGCCACTGTATGAGGGGATTGTTTGGCGATTAAGGCCAAAGTTGCTTGCCAGCGCACCCATAACACGATCAATAGGTGTACCTTCCTGAGTGCCTGATGTAAAAAAGATACCTCGTAAGTTTACTGCTTTATTAAAATTACTTGGTTTGAAAGCCGTATCAAGAAACTGTGCCGTCATCTCTTTGAGTGATGCGAGCTCTGCCGGGAAACCCAGTATCAATGCTCGGCGAGAGAGATCTCGTTCTTCCTGCATTCTCCACTGTAATCTTTCATTTAGGCGGCGCAGTAATGCATCATATTCATCTTTAAAAAAGTTGATGTCGAAGTTAGATTCTAATTTTTCAGAAGTAGGGAATGTCATCCCCCATGCTTGTTGTCGCTCTTGCCGGGATAGGCTATCAAAGTATTCATTGAATCCTGCCACTAAATCAGTTTTAGTCAGCAACACATATACTGGAAATTGAATGCCAAGACTATCGTAAAGTTCTTGTAATCGTTCCTTGATTTGATTGGCATGTTGTTGCCGTTCAGATTCCGATTGCATGATGAGTTCGGTAAGGCTGATGGCAATAATGGCGCCATTAATAGGTTGGCGAGGTCGATGCTTTTTGAGAAGGCCAAGAAAATTAGTCCAGCCAGCACTATCGGAGTCTTTATCTGAATCTTGTGTGGTATAACGACCTGCGGTGTCGACAAGAACGGCATCATCAGAAAACCACCAATCACAGTTACGTGTGCCACCGATACCTTTTAAAGGTTGTTGTCCCATTTTTTCCGCAAGTGGGAAGCGTAATCCAGAGTTAATGAGCGCTGTAGTTTTACCTGAACCAGGAGGGCCGATAATGATATACCACGGTAGTTCATGAATCGATATGTTCGATTGGTCAGCGTGTTTTTTACTGGCTTTAAGAATGTTGAGCGCATCACCAAATTGCTGTTGTAAAACTTTGGATTCTTCCGCTGATCGCGAATCCTCAGCTTTGCCCCCTGGCGCTGATTGGGCAATTTCACCCATCAATTGTGCATCTTTTTTCTTCTGTTTATTTTGGATACGAAAATTATTGAGCCCCCAGAGCACAGTAATCACTAATATGGTGATTAATCGGGACATCTCTGATTCGAGTGGTATCGATTCATTGATTGCGAGCATTGGTCCACCGAACCAGATAACAACAGCAATCGCAATGAGACCGATAATAGAAATCAACAATGGGTTAGTGAGAAATTTTATAATCGCTTTCATGATTCAGTGGTTTGTTCGATTTGATTGATTTCTTGAAGTTTTTGTAAAACAGGAGCAGCGTCATTTTTCAAAGCGACGCTGAAGCCAATATAAGCAGCGATGATGATTGCACCGGTAATGGCTGCAATGACCCACAACGGGATATTTTTATCGACGGCACTTTTTAATTTAATGCCTTCGCAATGTAACGATAAACTTCTCTCATATTCACCTCTCAATAGTGCGATTTGGTGGTGAAGTTGTGTGCGGATAGTCTCGATATGGTTTAAACCGCCCTGCACAACACGGTACTTTCCTTGAAAACCAAGCGCAAGACAAACTGCGATAAGTTCGAGTAGGTCGATATTTGGCGCTGGGTTTTGTTGCATTTTCTCCAATATCGCAAAGAATTTTTGTCCACCGGTGTTTTCTCGATGAAACGTGCTTAACATACTTTGTGATGGCCAGCTGCTGTTACTCCCCCAGGGCGTGTTGAGTACAGTCTCGTCAATTGCTGAACATAAAATATAGCGAGCAATTGTTATCTGTTGAGAACTAATGCCTTTTTGCTGGGCATTTATTTCGAAATTGCGAATTTCCTGAATTGTTCTAGCGTGCAATCCGTTCACATCTTGATGCTGATGCGTTTGGCTTAAACGAGTAAGCAGGGAAAGCAAGGGCTTTGCAACGGCGATGACCGGATTGTTGTCAGATTTATCTAACACATTATGCAAATTAACCGGTCTTGCTGCTGGCGGGGGAGCCTGATTTTGCATTCCGCCAGCGGGCATTTGCGTGCCGGGCATAGGTCTAATAACCGTTTTGTTACCGCCACCGCCGGGCGAAGGTTTCAGAATTGTTCTGTCTTCATTATTCAGGTGGGAAAATATGTCGTTATTATCTGCCATGGCATTACTCTTTTATTGCCCAGAACTCTAGCTCTAAACCTGGGAATTCACCACCGATATGGATGGCGAAACCGCCTGATTGTGTCATTTGCTTCCACAGTTCGCTATTTTTATCGAGCTCAAAATAGGTATAGCCAGAGTGAAAGGGAATTTGTCTTGGTGCTGCAGGCATTGCGCGAAATGCGATGCCGGGTAATTGTAAATTAACTAATTCACGAATCTGTTCGACTGGGCCGATCTTGGCTTGTTGCGGTAAATGTCTGCGTAGCTCGTCTGAACTCAACGAAGCTTTTGCTGCCAGGATAAAAAAACCTGATTTCACTACAGAGCGATCGGTAATTGGCGCAACATAAATTCCAAAATTTTTCTTTTGTATACTTAATTGTGTTGCCGCTTGTTCGAGTACTGTGCTCAACGATTGGCGTAATTCAGCAAGTATCGGCGTAAAAGTTTCATGTAGATTATCGTGTTGATAGGGAGGGTAGTCTCCAGGTCGACGACTGCGTTTGGTAAATGTTGTTAACTCACCTGCAATTTGAAGGAAAAGTTGATAGAGCGTTTCTGGGTGAATATCTTCAGCGTTTGAAAGATGCTCTAAAAGCGGTTCGTACCGATTGATTGCCTGCAATAATAAAAAATCAGCCATTTCCGAACTACTATTCGCGCCTCTACCACCGTCCGATATGCGTCCGGCAAGTGCATCTGCTCTATGATCCATTAATTTCTGTAATTCTTCCACATAACGATTAATTCGCGGAACTGATTTACAACTCAGGCAAGGGGGAACGTAATTCTCGTCTAATAAAATTTTCCCGTCAGGTTGGCGTTCAATAATTTTAGCAATGGGAATAATTGTGTAATCACCTAGGTTTTCAGTATCGAGTGCTACTCTCAAATTTAAATAGGCAATTTGCACCGGTGCTTCATTGTTAGCATTATCGATTGAGTCTCTTACATCAATTTCTTTACTGATAAAACGAGATAATCCTTCCTTGCTATTGCTCGTGTCTATTTCGTTCATCCCTGTTCGCCGTAAAGGTAAAGCAAGATAAACAGTCCTTCCCTGGACTTCGGGAATATCAAGAACAGAAGGTCCATGCTCAACTTCATCAATAACAAAAGGTGTACCATCATCAAACCTGCCAGCACAGGATTCAATGGCGAACTTGCCTTGTGTTAACAGTTCATTGTCAAACTTAAGATGATGTATTCCCCAGTCATAAGGTGTCATCCCTTTGCATCGCGCTCTGATCAGATCTTCAAAATACCGAGTGTGCTGCTGAAAATGTTGTGGTTGTACGAACATGCCTTGAGACCAGGCAACTTTGTTATACCATGACATAGGTTTTCTCTATTTCCTTCGAGCAATTATCCGGATTATTTATTAGTGATAACAATTTTATTCTTTTTTAGGTCGATAGTAAGACCGCTACTGCTATACACGGGAACGCCGGTGGGCTTTTGAGTTTTTACGGCATGTACTTCGCGCCATTTTGCGGAGTCAATATCCCGATAAGCAGCAATGAATCCAATAAAATTTGTTTTATCCGTCAATATCATTTCAAGTTTGCGACTTTCATTAGGATTCAATTCCATCTCTTGTTTTTTTAGAATCGCTTTTCCAAGAATTTCAGTGTCTTCATCGTAGAGATCAAAAAAATCACTTTCGTTGAATAGTTTGGCGTCACTCAATTCATAAATACGTAATACAACCGGTGAGGCGCGATCATCATTATCGGGATTCAAATCGGAACTTGTATTTATGGAAATGGTAAAATTATCAGGAATAGGTTTAATCAACGAACATCCAACAAGAGATGTTATTGCTAACAGCCCGCTAAGGAACAGTCCAATCATCGACTTTTTCATCGGTTTAATATTTCCTCATAAGTGCTTATAAAAATTCATGCATTCTAAGCAGTATTGGTTTAACCTAAAAAAAGCAGTTGATCCACGAAATATAACACAGGTTTTTGTTTCGCCTAGCTATATGAAAAAAGCTTGCTTCACCAACCAGGTGAAGACAACTTTTTTCATTACGCTATTCAAAACAATATCCTGCATTCTATTTTCGCGTCCAACTGCTTTTTCTAGGTTTAACTATTATTTCAGGTTTTGAATGTTTACCGTTGTGAAGAAGATCACAGGATTCGACTACGAACGGTTTAACGTATAGTACAAACGCCGCATTAGGCTAACGTGATTAATTAATAATCAGGGAGTCTGTTGCGCATAATTTGATTGCTTCAATTACTGCTATTAGATAATAGATTCGTAAATTATAAGGTGTTGATTATTGCATGGTTTAACGGCAAAAGGGAATAGCTGTCTTTTACCTGGATAATTCATGAATACTGTGTTTTTTTTGCTTATTTTTCGCCTAGTTGGAATGAAAGATAAACAATAGCAGTTGTGTCATTATTGTTTTTTCTATTTGCGTGATCTGTTTAATTTTTGAACTTGCATTTCATAGGCTTTCGCAAATTCTTCACCAAACAAATTTTGAAAATCATCGATAAGCTGGTCAGAAATTCGTTGATAAAATTCGCTGTATTGATCCCAGTTTTTTGATTTTTTGGAGCCTGGAATAAAGCTGGAACCTGAGCTTCGCGAAAATGATTGTTCCAATATCTTGGGGTCAAACTGATCGAGTATTGCTCGAATTGTACCTTGCATCCCAGCCATCATTGCCATTTGATGTGTTTGCAAGTCGTTATAACCTTCGTCCACGGCTTGTTTTGCTGGCATGTAACCTGTCCTGTCGTCGGATAACAGTGTTGCAAGCGCATCGTCAGCTGTTACTAAAAATTTCAACGGATTGTTTTCCACCGGGGCTATTATTGTTTTGTTAACGCGAAAACTGCTTTTTATCGTAGAACGTGCACGTAAAGCTATCATCAATCCTTCGGTGTTAATTCGTGTCAGCAGCCCAATTTTTATCATCAAAGCATGTTTATCAGCAAAACTAATTTTTTGAGGATCAATACCTGCCCCTTGGAAAAATGCCTGTAATAAATCATCATCTGTTTTAGAAACGCTTTCCCGTGGTGAGCTAGATGGTGTCGATTTGATTGATTCGGGTTTAGTTGAAACAGGCGCTGCTACAGGCGTTTGTGGCGGCGGTGCAGTAGCGAAAGTTGCTTCAGAGCTGTCTGGTATATTTGTGTCTGCTAAAAAAGCATCAATTGAATGATTATCAGCGACAGGACTAACGTGTGATTCAGCAATATGATTTGTTGGAGTCGACTGAGGTTGTTTTTCGCTTATCGGTGAAGAGTCCAAGGCGGCAAAAATATCATCGTTAACTTCTGCGTTGTCAACCTCCGGAGTAGTTGGAGTTGCTGGCTTTGCGTCTTGAGGGGAGAGTAAATCATCATCTCCCATTATATCCCAATCATCAGGAATAGCAGAAGGTGGTGTAAAAGGCTCATTTAAAGGCGAGGGCGGTGGTATTTCTGATTTTGAATCTGCAAAAAAATTATCTTCAGCTTCGGCGCCGGTATCAACTGCGTTGTCGATCCCAAACTCAGGACTACTAAATGGGTCTTGAGTCGGAGTGGGACTGCCAAAATCCACACTAGATGGTTTGCTCTGATCACTAGAAACACTGCTGTCACCGCCGAGTAATGCTAGTGGATCGACAGTGTTATCAGAAGAAAGTCCTTGACTAAAGGAATCAGTCGGTGATGCTGTTTCACTTTGAGCAAACGCATGATTTACGCCAAAGGAAGACAAACTATCTTCCGGTGAAGAGGGTGGTTGATTCCAAGCATCACTCGAAGGTGATGGCGCAGCAGTTTGTTCGGTGACAATCGCTTGAAATTGAAAATCGCCAATATTTATTTTATCCCCTGTTGTTAATTCATGGGAATTATTAGCGCCAAGCGCATGTGGGCTATTGTTAATAAAGACACCATTAGTGCTCGTATCTGTAATGTAATATTTACCTTGTTTATACTCTATGCTTGCATGTTTGCTGGAGATAAATCTTTCAGGATCTACTAAAACAAAATCATTATGTGGTTTGCGGCCGATTGTTCCACCAAGCTCATCAAAAACACACTCTTGTGATTGCCCTTGAGGTAATGTGGACGGGGAAATTATTTTAAGAGTAAGAGACATAAATAGCGTTCGACCATTAATTTCAACAGTTATATAAGTTTTGGCATTGTGCCAGATTTATAGCTGCTCTAATATAGCAGCTTCAAATAATATTTAGTGTATTATGCTTCACATAACAAGGGCCTGTTGACGAAACTCAAACGTCAACAGGCCCTAGTTTAATCAGTGAGTCAGGTAAATCAAAGCGTGAAGCTTTAGCCGCTATCTTGAACATTAAATTACAAACACGGCTCACGTCACACATCAAAAACGGATGAAAAACGATCGAAATGTTTAGGTTATCAACAGCTATTTCACCATTATTAACTAAAAGAATAAGTATACTACTTGTTGTATTTGCTAGCCAAACGCAGATTTTTATTCAGGTATTTGCCGCACCTACTATACCTGATGCTGCAACTCCAGGTGGGGCGCTTCCACGAGTGTCGCCAGAACGAGTGCCAATTCCTAAAGAAGAGAGTTTTTTAGAAATTCCGAAAGTCGTTGATCGACCGCTAGGCGCAGAAGAGGGTGATCGAGTAAAAGTCACTGAATTTGTCTTGAAAGGCGTACAGACTCGTGAAGAATATGGCATTAGAGAAGAAGATATTGCCTTTATTGCAGAAGCAAATCGTGTCAGAAGACAACGTCTGGATGAAGAAGATACCGGTGGATTTACAACCGATGAAGTGGATGACATTGCTGAATTTATTCGTCGATTGGTAGAGGAACCAAATCAACGACCAACAAGCTCAGAGTTATGGAAACTTGTTTTTAAACTTCGAAATTCTGAATGGAGTCGCGGGTTAACAATTGGCCAGATTCAAGAAGTAGCAGATGAAATTACGCGATATTATCGACAGCATGGTTTGATCCTGGCGACAGCTTTTATCCCTGCCCAAGATGTTACTGAGGGAAAAGTAATCATTGAAGTTCTGGAGGGGAGGCTAGGGGATGCCCGAACAGAATCCAATTCGATGTATTCATCAAAAGTGATATTACGATCCTTTGAGCCGTTAAAAGGACAGGTGATTTACAAAGATAAAATTGAAACTGGTCTGCTCTATCTTTCGGATTACCCAGGTTTGAATGTGAGTGGAATATTTCAACCAGGTAAAGAACACGGTGATAGTGAGCTGTTAATTAAAGTGCTGGATGAACGTCGGTTTAATGGTGCGGTTCAGGTTGATAATCATGGTTCTGAATTTACCGGGGAATATCGAACGAGATTTGATTTATCAGTGAATAATCCTGCAGGTGTCGCTGATCGGCTTGATGTAACATTATTGAAATCTCTTGATCCCAAGAAATCCAACCATGACGGGAATTTTGGTAGTGTGAATTATCAATTACCGATTTATCGCAATGATTGGCAATTCGGCGTTAATGCTAGTCACAATCAATTTAAAGTTGGACAGAATTTTGAAAAGGATGATATTACGGGTAAAAGTACCGTGGTTGGTATCAATGTTAAGAAATATTTTCATCGGCATAGGGCATATAATACTTTTGCTTTAGGTGAGTTCAATCGAAAGCACGCAAAAGTTGATTTAGCATTAAGTAATGTACAAACCTCTGATTATGACGTTGCTACGCTAGAATTAGGTTTTGATAATATTGATACGCGATTTGCAGGCATTAATGTTGGCGTTGTACAATTTTCTCAAGGCATTGGAACTCGTTTAGGCGCTGATGGTTTTAGTGACACCACGTATAAAGGTGGATTTCAAAAAATAAGCATCAACTACTCCCGACTACAAACTTTATTTAAAAACTCATCGTTACTATTATCAACTCAGTTTCAATACTCTTTTGATCGTTTGAATTCGCTTGAGCAATTCCCCCTTGGCGGCGCGGATAACGTGAGAGCTTTTCCCGTATCAGAATACTTACGAGATATTGCTTATTCAGCTTCACTGGAATGGATTTTAAACGCACCTGGATTTGCAGATAAAGTGGCTTTTGCTGGCCGACGCTGGGGAGAAGTTTTTAATGTGTCTCTATTTTATGATGTGGGTGGAGGCTGGTTGATCGAAGCCGAAAACGGTGACACCAGCGATTCAGTAGACTTGCAGGGCGCTGGAATAGCAGTGAAATTTAATTTACCTGGCCAATTCATGGCAAAATTACAGGCTGCGACCGCTGTCGGCTCGACAAAACCTCTTAATGGTGCGAGTTCACAACAATATTATTTTGATTTGGCATATTATTTTTAAGATGATGTCATATTGCTGCTTAATTAAACAGTCACTTAAGACGCTTGAGTTATTTTCAAAGCGATTTAGTGGATTTGCTATTCTTCGATTTAGTGATCAAAACAAAAAACAATGTGTCTGGATGGTGAAATGAACAAACTAAAACATACCTCTTTCAAAAAGAAAAATATTCTCATGAATATTGCAAGCGGCTGTTACCACAGTACTTTTATACTTTGTTTGTTATTAATGTCAGTTCACACTGTTACTGCTGCACCTCAAGGTGGAGAAGTTGTTGGTGGGAACGGGGCAATTCATCAATCAAATGCCAGTACTTTGGTAAATCAAACATCTCAATCGATGGCAATAAATTGGGATAGTTTTAATTTGAGTAATAATGAATCTGTCACCTTTCAACAGCCAAATGCTTCCAGCGTTGTTTTAAATCGCATATTAGATAGCAACGCGAGTCAAATATTTGGTCAAATCAATGCTAATGGTCGAGTATTACTAAGCAATCCTAACGGAATTGTTTTTGGTCCTAATGCGCAAGTAAATGTAGGCGGATTATTAGCTACCGGAATGAATATGGATGTGAACGAATTTATGCAAGGTAAATTTCGTTTGTATGTTGAAGAGGGAATGAATCCCGGCGCTGTTGTCAATCACGGTACTCTTCAAGCGGCCACTGGCGGTTCAGTTTCATTGATTGGTGGTGCGGTTGAAAATAAAGGTGTCATATTAGCGGATTATGGTCGAATCAATTTAGCAACAGGAAATACTGCAGTCATTGACTTTGATAGCGATGGCTTGATGACATTTAAAATCGATGAAGAAGTCGCAGCAAAAATAGATGGTCACGAGGATGGGATAAAAAATACTGGGATGATAAACGCCGAAGGTGGTGAAGTATTAATTTCAGCTCGTGCTGCAAAAGATGTGTTTGCCAATGTTGTTAACAATAGTGGAATTATCAGAGCAAATAAAATTGATCGCAGCGGTGGTAAAATTCGTTTAGTCGGAACAGGTACCGTGATTAATACAGGTGAGGTTGACGCTTCTAGTATTTCATCTACTGGTGGTTCAATTCATATTCTGGGCGACAAAGTAGGGCTAGGTGGAGATGCAATTGTTAATGCTTCCGGTGCTACAGGTGGTGGAGAAGTTTTAATTGGTGGTGATTTTCAAGGTAAAAATTCTGAAATACAAAACGCAACTCACACTTTTGTTGGTGCTGATGTCGCAATAAAAGCTGATGCAACAGAAAATGGTGAAGGCGGGAAAATCATTGTCTGGGCGGATGAAGTTACTCGTTATCACGGGGAAATTTCTGCAACTGGTGGTGCTGAAGCAGGAGATGGTGGGTTTGTCGAGGTTTCCGGTAAAGAATTTTTAATATTTGATGGAGATGTTGATTTAACGGCAGGAATTGATGGAGTAAAGGGTGAGCTATTACTTGACCCTAAAAGTATAACTGTCCAAGAGATTGATCCTGATATTGATGGGAATGGAGTGGTTGGTGATGACGTAGCAGGAGATATTTTAGTTACTGATTATTCTGGTGCCGATAGCATAATAACAAGCGGTGCTGTTAATACACTATTAGAAAACGCTGATCTTACATTGGCTGCTGAAGAAACAATTACCATTAACCATGCGATAGCTCCTGCTAGTGGAAATTCTGACCTTACATTAATCGTAACAAACTCAAGTGACACAACTAATGAAACAATCACCATCAATGATAATGTGGCAGTAGATGGGACAGGAGATTTAATTCTTAATGCGCATATCGTAGATTTAAATGCTTCTATATCAGCGAATTCGATAGTCGGTGTTGAAGTAAATTCAGTAGACATGGATAACAATAATTCTATTCAAACAGGAATAGATATTGTTAGCTCTGGTGGGACAGTTAACCTGGCGAGCGGTACTTACAGTGAACCACAGCTCTCTATTACTAAGCCTATTAATCTAATAGGAGCTGGTAGTGGAGCTACAATTATTGAGTATTCAGGTAGTGATTCAGAAGCTATCAATTTTGATAGCACTACAACTGGCACAATTAGTTTTGAAAAATTCTCATTGATAGATCCAGTGTTTCCTCAAGACAGCAGTAATGGGATTTATGTCACAGGTTCAAAGGATGACACTTCTGTTAGCTTAAACGATGTAGTTGTTTCTGATTTTACTAATGGTTTTTACATTACTAAAGTCAATGATGTTGCTCTTACTAATATAGATATGTCTGGCAACTTATCTGGAGGGGAAATAAATGCTGTTGATAAGAATATATTACTTTCCGTTACAGGTTCTCCATTGGATGATACATTTTCGTTTGGTGTTGCTGAGTTAAATATAACTAACAACGCTATTTCTCCTGTCTCTTACTCAATAAATCTCGATTATTCGGGTAATTATACTACAGATCTTGTTTCTATTAATGGTGGTGATGGACTTGATACGATTGAAAACGCAGATAGCAGTTCTTGGAACATCGATGGTGTGAACTCTGGAAATGCGATATCTACTTCAGGCAGCGACTCATTTACTTTTGAAAGTATTGGAAATTTAACAGGTGGCAGTGGTAACGATGTTTTTACATTTTCAGGCGTTGGAAATTTAACTGGTAAGATTTCAGGCGGTGGTGGCACTCTTAATAGTATTGATTATTTGGCAATAACGGCACCTCTTACCGTCAACCTTAAATCTGACATCTCAGATATTAAATCTATAGTAGGCAATAGTACGCATCTAACTTTTTCTGGTGTTGATCAATTTACTGTAGGAAGTAACGTAATTGATTCAATCAATACAGATGGTGCATTTATATCTCTAATCGGGGGCATCGGGAGTAAATTAATTGATTTGGGAACTAGTTATAATGACGGATTAGATGAAGCCACAGTCGATGGTATAACACTAAAGAATTTTTCTGAAATCTATGGCGCCGATGAAATTACCAATGTCACCAGTACGTTTGATGCCGCCACTGGCCAATCCGCCACTCATACCTATGGCAGTGGTTACAATAGTGTAGCGGGCGATAATATTGCTGGCCGCACACTCCAAAATGTTACCCAGTTTAATGCTGCTAACGGTGAAGAAGGCGATAGTAACCCGGTCACGTTTAGCGGCTTTAAGATTATAGAAGGCGCGTCAACCAGTACGTTGAATGCTCAGACAGTAGTAGACAACATTGTTTATGATGATGGTAACGATCAAACCACCATTGGGGGAATTGACTTTACGAAATTCTCAACCATCAATGGCGCCGATGAGATTACCAATGTCACCAGTACGTTTGATGCCGCCACTGGCCAATCTGCCACTAATACCTATGGCAGTGGTTACAACAGTGTCACGGGTGACAACGTTGCTGGTCGCACACTCCAAAATGTTACCCAGTTTAATGCGGCAAATGGCGAAGAAGGTGATACTAATCCGGTCACGTTTAGCGGCTTTAAGATTATAGAAGGCGCGTCAACCAGTACGTTGAATGCTCAGACAGTAGTAGACAACATTGTTTATGATGATGGTAACGATCAAACCACCATTGGGGGAATTGACTTTACGAAATTCTCAACCATCAATGGCGCCGATGAGATTACCAATGTCACCAGTACGTTTGATGCCGCCACTGGCCAATCTGCCACTAATACCTATGGCAGTGGTTACAACAGTGTCACGGGTGACAACGTTGCTGGTCGCACACTCCAAAATGTTACCCAGTTTAATGCGGCAAATGGCGAAGAAGGTGATACTAATCCGGTCACGTTTAGCGGCTTTAAGATTATAGAAGGAGCTTCAACCAGTACGTTGAATGCTCAGGCAGTGGTGGATAATGTTGCTTATAACGATGGTGACGATCAAACCACCATTGGGGGAATTGACTTTTCGAACTTCTCAACCATCAATGGCGCCGATGAGATTACCAATGTCACCAGTACTTTCAACGAGACTGGCGAATCAGGTAACGGCAATATCTATACTGGTTTTACTTTGGTGGAAGGGGACAACGTAAATTCAGAATTAATAATTAATTCCCCCGATGTCACATATGATGATGGATCAGACCAGGCAATCATTGGCTCTGTAACATATAAAGAATTTGCAGCAATCAACGGTGCAAAGACCGTCAGTAATGTAATAAATTCATTTAATGATTCCGGTGAGTCTGTAGATAATACATATATCGGACATGAGATTGTTATTGGTGATAATCTCAACGCGATACTTAATATTACAACTAGTAATATTGACTATGATGATGCCAATGATCAGACAATAGTTGGCGGTATTACTTACCAAGATTTCGCAAAAATAAATGGCGATTCAACTATAACAATCAGTAACGTTAAGGGTACGTTTAACGATAAAGGAGAATCTGATAGCGGCAACACTTATTCAGGTTACAAGCAAGTCATCGGTGATAATGTTAACGCCACCCTGGATTTCACCTCAATTGTAAATAGCGCTAATTACGACGATGATCAGGATCAAACTGAAATATCAGGAGTGACTTACAGCGCATTTAAAAATATCAATGGGATATTTGGCATTTCTAACGTATTGACAAGTTTTAATGTTGACAATGGTGAGTCCGGTAATGGAAATGTATATACACAGTATAAAGAAGTTTCAGGTTCTGGTCCGTCAGCAGTATTAGATAATTTAGTTGGTACGTACAACGACAAAAATGATAATGCAACTGTTAGCGGTGTAGAATATAGTAACTTTACGATCATTAAAGATGCGGAAGTAATTGAAGGTGTAACATCAACATTTGATGTATCCACTGGCATTTCTGGTAATGGCAATACATATATATCTGAAGAAACTCAATATTCCATTGTTACTGGTGAAGGCGGAAATGCAACCCTGAATCAGTTAAAGGCAACTTATAACGATGGGCTAGATCTTGCCACCGTTGGACCCGTAACATATCAAAATTTTACAAAGATAAATGATGCAACTTCAATCGAAAATGCAAATAATGGGTTTGATGAAAGTACAGGCATATCCAACAATAATAATGAATATGGAAAGACTTATACCTCGGTTCAGGGTGCGGGTACATTAAATAATGTAACGCATTTCAATGTATCTACAGGTGTCGATTCATCATCCAATATTACATTTGCTGGCTTTGATATTATTAATGGTTTAGGTGTCGGCACTATTAGTGATGGCAATAATTGGACAATCACAGGGACAGATCAAGGAACAGTAGATGGCATTCAATATACTGGCTTCACTAATCTAATCGGCAGCTCCGGTAATGACAAATTTGAATTTAACAGCAACGGCAATATTACCGGTGATATTGATGGACTTGCAGGCAGCGATACTCTGGACCTGAGCCAGCTGCTCAATACAAAAATATTCACCCTAACTTCAATTGGAAATATAGACGGCTTTAACGGATCAGAACAAAGCGATATAGGTAGCTTTCGCAATATTGATGCGATAAAAGCAAGTTCTTCCGCTCTGGGGGATCGATTGATTGGTATTGATGCAGCTGCTTCTTGGGATGTTGGATCAACACATACATACACTTCCACCAACAAATTAACGTTTAGTCATTTTGAAGCATTAACCGGAGGCGGTTTAGTTGATGATTTCACATTAGCTGGAACAGTCAACAGCCTCGCTATTTCTGGTGCTGGTAGTTCTGACACCCTCTCTTTGACTGATAATTTTATCGCCACGTCAGAATTAGAGCTTGACGTTGAAACAATATCCAATGATTTGAATAAAAAATTAACAACTCCAGAACTCGTCATCAACGGAGCGGTAAAAATCGGTTCTGAAGCTAATCCGTTACTGACAAATATAGGATCATTTGAATTAACGAATTCTGAAGCAAACACTTTTGTTAAGGAAGATGATGGAGTGGATCTTGTTGCGATAAACACCGGTAGTGGAAAATTTTCATTAACCACGCTTAACGGCTCTATTACCAACAATAACAACGGGAAGTTAATAGCAGGTGATGTGGATTTAGCGGTGAACGGTGAAAACAATTCAATTGGTAATACTGCTGGTTTTGTCAATCTGGAAAATAGTGGACGCATCACAGCGAACGCATCCAATGGTGTAGGTGGTATTTATCTTACCCATAACGGAGATATGGAGATAACATCGATAGATGCAGGGTCCGGTAATGTTGGATTGCAAGTAGTTGGCTCAATAACGGATAGTTCTGGGAATGATTTTACGGTGGATATTTCTGCTGAAGGTTTAACAATTAATAATGGAGCAAGTGTCGGTCGCTCAATGTCAGACTCATTAAACTTAAGTATCACTAACTTTTCACTCACAAACACAAGCGCTAGTGATGTCTTTGCGACAAATGAAAATGGTGTGTTCATAATAAATTCACTTCAATTGAACGGTAACCTAAACCTTAAAACCTCAGGAGCAATCATTCAAACTCAAGCGATTACTGTGGGTGGCGATAGCTTTTTCGATGCTGGAGCCAATACGATATCTTTGTTTAATGCCAACAACGACTTTAATGGAGCAGTATCTCTCAATACTTCTGGCTTAAGTGGGCATGTGTCGTTAGTTAATATTGATCAATTAACATTATCTGAATCAGTGGTTGGGGGAGCTTTGAGTGCAAAAGCCGGAGGTAGCATAACTCAAACTGGTGATCTAATAATTGGGGGAACTTCGGAATTCAATTCAAGTGCAAATCCAATTACGTTAAATAATGGTGGCAATGATTTTAAAGGGCAAGTATCACTCAATACAGATGGTGTAGTGGGTGATGTGAGTTTGAATGATGAAAATACTTTGATACTAGCAGCTTCAAATGTGGGTGGTAATTTAGTATTAACAACCGGCGATGACGTAGGTCTAAGTAAATTAAGTGTAGGCGAGAACCTTACAGTCGTTTCTGGAGGTGAGATTTCACAAACAGACTCATTAACAATTACAGGTGATAGTTCATTTACCACTGCAAACAATGCAATAACACTCGATAATGGCGCAAATGAATTTCAAGGTAACATTTCACTTGATACGACTACATCTAGCTCAACTGACTCTTTAAATGGAAACGTTGATATTGCGACTAATCTCGCTTTGCTTTTTGCATCCAGTAATGTCGCTGGGAATTTGAATGCGACCGCTAATGGTGCCATATCTCAAGTAGGTAATGTTATTGTTGCTGGTGAAAGTAATTTTGATGCAGGGGAAAACAGTATTGTATTGACGGATGGCGGAAACGATTTTTCCGGCGCTCTGTCTGCAGCTGCGCAAGGTGAAAATGGTAATATATCGTTAGTCGACAAAAACGCTTTGATTTTGGGTAATACATCTACCGGTGGTGATCTAAACCTAACAGCAGCAGGAGTTAATTTTGGTAGCACCTCTGTGAGTGGAGATTTAAATGTTGTTAGTAACGGTTTTATCGGGCAAACAGGCAGTGTTTCTGTTGGTGGTATAACAACATTGAATTCTGGGAATTCATCGATTGGTTTAAGCAATGCAAATAATCTATTAGATGGTGACATCTCAGTCACAACCACTGGTGCTGATACTTCGGTTAATATTGTTAATGGTAAAGCTGTTACATTGGCATCATCCCGCTTAGCTGGAGATTTAAATATCCAGGCTTCAGGAGGCATTTCGCAAAATGCTGATCTACTTGTAGCTGGAAATAGTTCGTTTAATACTGATAATGGGAATATCGTACTTGATCGCACAAGCAATGATTTTGTCGGTGCATTTTCAGCAACAAACACCGAGGGACCCAATGTCACTGTTGTTGATGCAAACGGATTAAAATTGGGCGAAATTGTAGCGGAAAATGCAAACGTAAAATTAACCGTTGTGGATGGCGCGATACAAAATGTGATTTCTTCAGCTAAAACAAATATTACAGCTAATTCAATTAATTTAAATGCAAGCCAAGTTGGTGAGTTTGATTTTCCGATTAACGTTACTGCTAATAGTACTAGCTTAACGACAAAAACCGGTGGATTTGTTATTGGCGATTATGGTGATTTGGAAATTATATCTGGTGTGTTTGTTGATCCCCTTTCTAATGCTCGTGTTGCCGCAAGCCAACAAAATACTAACCTGCGTGAGGTAGTCTTTATTGATGCTGGCCTTTTTTCGCAAAATTTGAGTTTGTTTAATTCGGTAGGTGCTGGAATTCGTTTACCAGCAGATCAATTAGAAGAAGAATTGGAAGAAGAATTGGAAGAGGAAGTGGATCAACAAAATTAGAATGGTAAGAAAAATAACAGGCGCTGACTAATTTCGGTAACGCCTGTTTTACATGATACAGGTGACACACGATGCCTGGCGTATTTTTCCAACATGCTTTGAACGTTGAGGACGTTTTATACCGTCCCGCTTTTCCATTTTTTTGTATAAAACTTTTTCAGACTTAATTATGTTCATCTCATGCGATGTTGGGTATAGCTGAGTATTCATTCCTCCATTAGCCAGAAAATTTGTGCTATTCAGAAATACTTCTTGGGTGTGTAATAGTTCATGGAGTAGTGCATCTGCAGGAGATGCAATGCATTGCGGATTGTTGTTACATTGTGTTCTGAGTTTTAATTGTGCCGCTGCTCGCGTATCAAATAATATTTTTGCAGAATGAATACTGACTCTAGTTCCCGTTACTTGCGTAACCCATTCATTTTTCTGAAACTGGAGTGACCAAGGTTTGTTTGCAATACTTTTTATCAGTTTAATCGCTTCGGGAAACTGACTATAGTATTCTGCCATTAGCCTTAAATCGCCACTAACATAATCGGGCGCATTTTTACTTCGAAAATGCGATAGCAGAATGTTTGAAATTTCTCGAACTAGTACTTGGTTTTTTGATGTTTGATTTAAATTAACGGAATTGAAATGCTTTTGCTGTGCTTTTTCACTTTGCTTAATTGCAATAGATTTAGAAATATTATTTGTGCTAGGAATGATCCTTAATGTGTTAACCGAATCATTACCGGACGATTTATTTAAATCTGATGCTTGGAGAACATTCTGTGCCCCAAACATTAATCCTAAACCAATAATTGAAATTGATATCCAATTTTTTCTTCTTTCAACATCGATTGGGTAACTGCTGAATCGTTTGTCTTCCTTAAGTATTATTTTGTATTTGTTGGCAAAATCTTGAAGGGTTTTATAGAGATCAGGTTCGTTAATAATAAGAAACCTGGAATAGAAAAAAGTCACTTTCCCTCGATAAATACATGGGTGTATTTGGTTTGTGGGAAAATGGGAATAATTATTATCTGACGTATGCAACGGCTTACGAGTATCTTTATTAGCATTTGATGGAAGAACGAATTCCGAAGCTAATAACTTATTTAATACGTGGTTAAAGACTTTATTCATAAACATTAGTTGCCCGATGTGCTTGCAATTAGTTCAAATATCGTCCTTTCACAATCCTCGTTTACATAGGTAGATCGATAGCGTCAGAATTTACCCATGATCTGTGTTCTAAATCACAACTATTGTCGGAACAGCTAGTTAGAATAGCTATGATTCACCCTGTAAGTGATTTTATTTTTTACATAACGGATAATTTCTTATAGGATATCCAAGGGCTTAAAATCGTTTACAGTTAATGATTTAGGGCGAATAATTAATGAACAAAATACGGAGTATTGGTAAGTCGTAATGGCAACTGAAGCAATCATTGATATCGAATCCCTCTTACAGCCGTTTACTGGAGACAACCCAGCAGGGGAAGATATCCGGGAAGACTATTCACCAACTTCAATTTATTACCAGATTAAAGATGCACGTGCACAAGCGAGAACATCTGAACGCCAAATTTTAACCAGCGATGATCCAGAGGCTATTCAGTCTATGGTGCCAGAGTGGAGAACGGTGCTAGAACTGGCGCCAAAAATATTGCAAGAGAATGGTAAAGATCTAGAAATTACCGCCTGGTATATAGAAGGGTTAACCCGAGCCTATGGATTTGCTGGATTGAGAGATGGACTAAAACTCACAAAAGGCCTGGTAGAAAAATTTTGGGATGGGCTTTATCCATTGCCGGATGAAGATGGTCTGGAAACACGCGTTGCGCCCTTAACCGGATTAAATGGCGAAGATGGACCAGGCACCCTGATTGTTCCGATCAGCCAAATACCGCTAACAGAAGGTTTTAGTCATTCACCGTTTGCCGCATGGCATTATGAGCAAGCCTATGAAGTAGAAACTATTACTGATCCGGACAAGAAAGAAGCAAGGCTTGCTTCGGGTGCCGTTTCGATGAAATCCATCCAGCAGGCTATATCCGAAACACAACCCAGTTTTTTTCTCACTTTGAAAGAAGATGTCAATGAGGCAATAGATGCCTTTTCGGAATTATCAACTGCCTTGGACGAAAAATGCGGCCACGATGGTCCTCCTGTTTCAAACATAAGAAACGGCCTTAAGAGAGTTGTAGAAATAGTTGGTTTTATGACCAAAGATGTTGTTTTTGAGAGTGAAGAATCATCACATGAAGAAACAATCATCGGTGGCGAGGATGGCGGTTCTGCAACCGGTGCTCCAGCAGTAAATACAAACAAATCAGCATCCATTGATAGTGTCTCTATCAATTCGCGAGATGAAGCTTTTAGAGCGCTACTTAAAGTCAGTGAGTTTTTCAGAAAAACTGAACCTCACTCACCAGTCTCTTATAATGTGGAGCAAGCTGTTAAATGGGGAAGAATGCCGTTGCCAGAATTATTAGGTGAGCTAATTCCTGATGATCGCGCAAGGGAAGAATATTTCCGCCTTGCAGGCATATCCACATCTAGCGATTAATATCCATATATTAGGCCGAACAATTCATGACAAATTCGGGTGATAAATTAATAACGCAATTCTGGGAAATCATGCATTTAATGTATTTTCGTTTATACTATTGTGTAAATACTCAAATACAGTATGAATGTTTGGAAAATGACTATTAATTGTTCGAACCGTATAGTATTCAGATTTTAGCTAACATTTCTATAGATATAGAGGGAAAATTATGGCGAGTATACATGATAAATTGGGTCGGGTTAGAAAACCCCGCGTACATATTACCTATGAAGTTGAAACCGAAGGTGCAGCTGTTAAAAAAGAACTGCCGTTCGTTGTCGGTGTGATGGGCGATTTTTCCGGCGATCCTACTACGCCATTAAAGTCTTTAAAAGATCGTAAATTTATCCAGATAGATCGTGATAACTTCGACAGTATCCTCGCTCGAATGACACCTGGCGTAAATTTAAAAGTTGAAAACACCCTGGCTGGTGATGGTAGTGAAATGGCTGTTGATCTTAAATTCAACTCAATGGAAGATTTTAGCCCTGAACGAATCGTTGATCAGGTTGAGCCACTGAAAAAGCTACAGGAGACTCGAGATCAGCTCCGTGATCTATTAACCAAAGCAGATCGATCGGAAGATTTGGAATCTGTTCTGGAAAAAGTACTCAGTGATGCAGATAGCTTAAAAACGCTATCTGAAGAGTTAGGTGTTGAAGCACCTAAGGAGGACAAATAATGGCTGGTACTGAACAAGAAGCTCAAGGTCAAGCAGCTGAAACGACTGAAGAAGTTAGTCTGCTCGAGCAAGCAATTGCGTCTACAAAACAGACTGAACGAGATCAGTCTGAAATGCTAATGCGAAATCTTGTTGAACAAGCTTTGCAAGGCGCTGTTACCTGGGATCGAAACTTAATGGTTACCATTAATAAAGCGATCGGGCAAATTGATAAAGCTATGTCCAAACAACTTTCTGCTATTTTACACTCAGAAAAATTGCAGAAGCTTGAAGGGAGCTGGCGTGGATTGCAACATTTAATCATGAATTCAGAAACTGGTTCATCTTTAAAGATTAAAGTATTAAATGTTAAGAAAAAAGAGGTCTTCAAAGATCTTGATAAAGCGGTTGAGTTTGATCAAAGCCAAACATTTAAAAAGCTTTATGAAAATGAATTTGGCACACCCGGCGGTGAACCTTACGGTGCATTAATTGGTGATTTTGAATTTACCAATCACCCAGATGACGTAGACATGATTACTAATATGTCTCACGTAGCAGCTGGTGCTTTCTGCCCATTTATTTCAGCAATCGATCCAAAAATGTTTGGTATGGGTAGTTGGACAGAGTTATCTAAACCTCGTGATTTGGAAAAAGTATTTGATTCAACAGAATATGCGAAGTGGAGTTCGTTCCGCGATTCTGAAGACGCTCGATTTGTTAATCTTGTTATGCCTCGTGTACTTTCAAGATTACCTTATGGCGAAGATACCAAACCCGTCGAAGCTTTCGATTTTGAAGAGTTTATTGATAAATCAGAGCCAGAACATGATCAGTTCACATGGATGAATGCAGCCTATGTTATGGGTACTAAGCTAACAGACGCTTTTGCACAATACGGCTGGTGTACAGCAATCCGTGGTGCGGAAGGTGGTGGTAAAGTAGAAGGATTACCAACGTATAATTTTGTCAGCGATGATGGTGATGTCGATATGAAATGCCCAACAGAAGTGGGTATTACAGACCGTCGTGAAGCAGAACTTAGCAAGCTGGGCTTTTTACCCTTATGTCACTATAAAAATACTGATTACTCTGTATTTTTTGGCGCACAGTCTGTTCAAAAACCTAAAATTTATGACAATCCATCAGCCACTGAAAATGCGGCTATCTCTGCGCGGCTACCTTACATGATGGCAACATCACGTATTGCACATTATTTGAAAGTTATGGGTCGAGATAAAATCGGTTCTTTCATGGAAGCTAGCGAAGCTGAAGAGTGGCTAAATAAATGGATTCTCGGCTATGTGAATGGCAATCCAAACTCAGGCCCTGAGATGAAAGCACGATACCCTCTTGCGGAAGCACGCGTGGAGGTTAAAGAAATTCCAGGACAACCCGGAGCATATAACGCAGTTGCGTGGATGCGACCATGGTTGCAAATGGAAGAGCTAACGACATCACTGCGTATGGTAGCGCGAATTCCAAAAGCAGGTTAGGAATTGCCTACGCATTGAGTGAAACATGCGTTTTAAACATAATCTAATCGTTAAGTTTAAATAAAAACGCATAGGAAGAGGCAAAGGTGTTAAACAACATTTTTGCCTTTTTCGTTTATATTGGCAGATTTTAAACACAAATTATATTATTAAATATGACAAAAGCTAGTTCAGTATTGGAATCCACATTACAACATTCAGAGCAGCTTTTCGTAGCTAGCCGTGTAGATTTCGATAAGTTTAATAGCTGTTCATATTTTGAAGAAAAACTCAAAATGTTCTTGCAACTTAGCGGCATTAAAAAGCCAATAAGCAAGCAACAGCTAGCGAGATTAATTGTTTATCAAATCGCTAAGATCGATGAAATACTTAACGATACAGTTAATGCAATTCTCCATCATAGAAAATTTCAAAAAATTGAAGCGACTTGGCGTGGTTTACTTTTCCTGGTAAATGAATCCGATGACATGGATGACGTAAAAATTCGATTTCTCGATGTTAGCTGGCCACAGCTGGTGAGAGATATGGATCGTGCCATTGAGTTTGATCAGAGCAATCTTTTCAGAAAAGTATATAACTCAGAATTTGGTGTGGCTGGTGGTGAACCGTATGGTGTGCTCTTAGGTGACTACTTTGTTCGGCATAAACCAAGTGCAGGATACAAGACGGATGATATTGGTGCGCTACGTGAAATTTCTCAGGTAGCCGCCGCTTCTTTTGCGCCTTTTATTACCAGTGTTGATCCTGCACTTTTTGGTCTTGATGATTTTCACGGCTTGGGAATGCCTATTAACTACGAAGCGATATTTTCTCAAGCTGAGTATCGTAACTGGAATTCATTCAGAGAAACCGAAGACTCTCGATTTATTGGGCTAACTGTACCAAGAATGTTAATGCGCTTACCGTATGAGCATGATACGTTTCGCAGTGATAAATTCGCCTTTAATGAAGATGTTTCCGAACCAAATAATAAGAACTATCTTTGGGGAAATGCCTGCTTTGCATTCGGAGCTGTGTTGATCCAATCGTTTTCTCATAATGCCTGGTTTACAGACATTCGAGGCTGTCATGAAGGAATAGATAGAGGAGGAGTGGTTGCTGATCTACCTGTTCCCAGTTTCAAAACTGATAAGTCAGGTGTCGCACTCAAATACTCAACAGATGTATTGATTACAGATTTTTCTGAAAAATTATTAAGTGAACATGGTTTTATCCCGTTCTGTCACAGCCGCAATACCTCGCATGGTGTTTTTTATGGAAATCAGTCTGTACAAGGTGCGCAACATTACGATAAAAAAATTGCAGAAATAAATGCAAAAATGTCTGCCATGTTACAGTACATACTTTGTGCATCTCGTTTTGCTCACTATATTAAAATTATTGGCAGAGATAAGGTTGGGTCTTTTTATAGCGCTGAAGAGTGCGAGAATTATTTACACAAGTGGTTATTATCCTATTCAACAGCCAGTGCGAGTAGTAGTGAAGAACAATTAGCAAAATATCCACTATCTGAAGCGAGAGTGGAAGTCAAAGAGGTTTTTGGCAAACCTGGAGTTTACTCGTGCACTACTCACCTAAAGCCGCATATGCAATTAGATCAAATGGTATCAGCCGTAAAATTAGTCACCGAGTTGGCAGAAGCAAAAATATAAAAGTTAATTTAATTCACACCTTCACTACACAATCAATAATATAATGTGAAGCTATTTAGAGGGAAAGAAAATGGACGCGAAAGATTTCTATCAGACCGGTCAACTTGTCAATGCCATTGAAGCGGCGACAGCTAAAGTGAAAAAGAAGCCATTGGATGCAAACCTGCGCGGTTTCTTAACAGAACTTCTTATGATAAATCGTGAATGGGAAAGAGCTGATAAACAACTCGATTTTGTTGGGCATCAAGATCCAGGTGCTATGGCGGGGGTCGCGTTATGGCGTCAATTGATCCGGGCCGGACAAGCGAGAGATCAATTTTTTTCTGAAGGACGTGTGCCTGAAGTATTGGAAATACCTGACGAATTGGTACAAACTTATCTTAAAGCATCCGTTAGTCTTCGAGATAACAATCTTCAAGAAGCCAAAACATTGTTGGACGAAGCAGAGAATATGCGTCCAAAACTCAAAGGTGAACTCGATGGTGTCGCATTCTCAGACTTCAGAGATCTGGATGATATTGCTCCTGGTGTATTAGAAGTGTTCACTAGTACGGGGAAATATTACTGGATACCCCTGTCACGAGTTGTCAGCTTAACTTTTTTCAAGCCAGAAAACCCAGTCGATCTTGTTCTTCGACGCGCACATTTACAAATTAATGAAGAAGGGCCAGATGGTGAAGTTTATATCCCTGCGATTTACCATACAATGGAAGAAGCAGATCGAGAAAACCTATTGCTAGGCCGAGCAACAGATTGGCTAGGTGCAGAAGGTGAACCAGTGCTGGGTATCGGACAACGCATGTTTCTGATGGATGACGAAGTTAAAACAATCCTCGAAATTGAAGAGATTAATTTCGATCACGAATAATTCTTGATCGTAGGGAAATGTAAGTTAAATGGCAAGACCATCCACTACCGAGGCTTTAACGCCGTCGATATTCGATCGGTTACTCGATTATGATCCAGAGCGACAAGTTGAAGCGCAAAGTTCACGAAACCAAATTATTCGTGACCTGCGAGAATCTGTGCGAAGAGATATGGAATACTTGCTAAACACACGGCAGAGCTGTGAAAAGCTTGCCAGCAAATGGGATAATTTGAAATATTCAGTGATTAATTTTGGTATACCTGATTACACAGGCGCTAATTTAAGTAATGAAGAAGATCGTGTTGAGTTTGCTAAGCTTATCGAAAAAATAATACTCGCCAATGAAACACGCTTTAAAACCGTCAGCATTAAAGTGTTGAGTAGTGACAATGCGGTTGATAGAACATTTCGTTTTAGGATTGATGCATTATTGAAAGTTGAGCCAGCAGTTAAACCAGTCGTTTTTGACTCTAGCTTGGAACCAGTCACAAGAAATTTTTACGTAAAGGATGTGGAAAGTGGATGATGATTTAATTAAGTTTTATAACAAAGAACTTACTTATATCCGTCGTTCTGCCGCTGCTTTTGCAGAAGCAAACCCTAAAATTGCAGGGCGCTTACGATTAAGTCAGGACACAATTGAAGATCCCCATGTTTCTCGATTAATAGAATCTGTGGCATTTCTTAATGCACGGGTTCGAAAAAAACTGGACGATAGTTTTCCAGAAATAACTAACAGCATGCTGGAAGTGTTATATCCGCATTATTTAGCTCCCGTGCCTAGCATGTCGATAGTGCAATTTAAATGCATGCCTGAATTGACTTCCCCCTACACCATTAAAAAAGGTTCAAGCATCGAAACTGAACTCGTTGATGGTGAGCCATGTCGATTTCAAACAAGTTATCCTGTCACGTTGTGGCCTGTTGAGCTTACTGAGGCTCAATTGGTACGAGGTTCTTATCATGCGCCGAATTTACCGAAACACTTTGGTGCAGTTGCAGTGTTACGGCTAAAACTCAGTTGTCTTGTGGAAGATGTTAATTTTGAAATGCTTTCGCCGGATGAGCTAGTTTTTTATCTTCGTGGACAAGGTTCTAATACACATGCGCTCTACGAATTAATAATGAATCATTCAGTCGCGATTGCTGTTGCAAATAATCCTGATGATAGTTCTGTTACTTTTATAGAACCGGAGAATATTGAGCCGGTTGGCTTCGAAAAAGATGAAGGCTTACTGCCGTATCCCGCGAGATCACAACTAGGTTACCGATTATTGACTGAGTTTTTTGTATTCCCGGAAAAATTTAATTTTATTCGACTTAAAGGGCTTGGCGAAAAAATATTTAAGCAAAAAGGTAAAGATGTCGAGCTCTATATCTATCTAAATGACTCTATTTCGGATCTTGAACAAACTGTCACTAAAGAAAATTTTCTTCTCGGCTGCACACCGATAGTCAATCTTTTTCCTCAATATGCCGAGTCGATTAGTTTAAATCATCAACGTGAAGAGTATCACGTGATACCTGATTCACGGAGATTACTGGCTAAAGAAATATACACCATAGATGGCGTAGAAGCTGTTGCACCGAATGGCGAAAGTAAAGAATATCGCCCGTTTTATGGTGCAAATCATCAAGTAGGGTCGAATAACAATAATTCATATTGGCATGCAAATCGTCGAGCTGGGCAAACCCGAGTTAAAACAGAGATTGATAATGGAACAGAAATGTTCATTTCTTTGGTCGATATCGATTTTAAAGAAGATATTGAAGATAACTGGGTATTAAGTGTCAAAACAACCTGTCTTAATCGAGATCTGCCGGGACGTTTACCCTTTGGTGGTGGCCAACCCAAACTTCAATTGGGGGAAGGTAATGCGCCACTATCTGCAATTCACTGCATTACACCACCAACAAAAACAAAACGTATTGAACTGACAGAAAACACCCGTTGGCGCTTAATTTCTCATCTAAATCTCAACCATATGTCACTGTTAGATTCGGAAAATGGAGCTGAGATGTTACGAGAAATTCTCACGCTTTATAATTTTGATAATTCACCTTCAACCCGTGCAATGATTGAAGGTGTCTTAAATATTGAGTGCAAACAAGTTATGTCACGTGTGAAAGATAACGGTGTTAGCGCACTTTGTCGTGGCATTGAAATTACATTATTACTCAATGAAGAACGTTTTGAAGGGCAGGGCTTGTATTTGTTCGCAAGCGTATTAGAACGTTTCTTCGCACTTTATGCCCCTATGAATTCTTTTACCAAACTTGTTTTAAAAAGCAAACGTCGGAGTTTAGCAATTAAAAAATGGCCAGCAAGAGTAGGCGAAAAAGTACTTCTGTAAGCGAAAAGCTATTTACAGAACCTCATCGATTCAGTTTTTTCCAGGCAACTCGTTTGCTACAGGGAATAGTGCGTGAATGGCAAAAAAAAGGTATTAGCAATCCTGTAGGTCATGATGTTACACCCCAAGAAGAATCAGTCCGCTTTTCTTCTTATACGTCATTGCAATTCGCCAGTACGGAAATTTCCCGAATCGTTAAACATAAACGAATCGTAAAAACAGACAACCAGGATATTGCAGAGATGCAAATCTCTTTTATGGGGCTTAGTGGGCAAAGTGGTGTATTACCCGATTATTTTACAGAAGTGCAGCTTCAACGGTTGAGGGAAAAGGATGCGTCACTCCGTGATTTTTTAGATTTATTTAATCACCGCGCGGCCTCATTTTTTTATCGCTCATGGGAAAAATATCATTTACCGCTTAATTACGAACGTGCGAAATTACAAAGTGGCGAAAAAACCGATGTCATTACACATGCCTTTAAATCATTGCTTGGTCTTGATGGTAGTGAGTTAGAAAAAAAACTCCCCTTAAATGCCGAAAATCTTATATTTTATGCTGGATATTTTGCTTCACCCAGGCGATCAGCATCTGCACTGGAAGCATCTTTGTCAGAATATTTGGGGATAAATGTAAAAGTTAATCAATTTAAAGGCGAGTGGATGCCTTTGCATGAGGATGATCGCTTTCAACTACCTATCTTTCCGATGAAAGGACAGAATAATTGCTTGGGGGTAGATACCGTTGTCGGCAATGAAGTGTTTACTGTTGAAGGTAAATTTCAACTCGTGTTAGGGCCGCTGAACAAACAACAATTTGATGATTTATTGCCCGATACAGAAAAACTTGAGAAATTAAAACATTTTACTAAATTGTTTGTGGGAGCTAATTACCATTACGATTTAAGATATGATCTTTTACCTGAAGCCGTTTCTGGTTGGCATTTAGACGATAAACATAGGGAAAATACTCGGTTAGGGTGGAATAGTTGGTTGTTACCGAAGAATAAAGAAGATGCTGTTAGACAAATCGTTGTGGATATACCTCAACATTAATTCCTCTCACTTCCTATTAAAATTATACAGGAAAGAAAACTTGCCTAATGCAAGTATTTGAGTGTTAAATGTGCGTAATTCGAATAATTAATAAATTTACAGGGAAAATGCGATGTTACAAATTGATCTGAGAACGTTAGTCGGAAAACTCAATAGTACTACGCGTAATGCATTAGAAGCAGCGACAGGTTTATGTTTGTCACGTACGCACTATGACGTAGAAATTGAGCATTGGTTAGTGAAACTTATAGAGCAATCGGATACCGATATCGAGGCTATTTTACAACACTACGATGTTGACCTGGCGAGATTATCAAGAGACCTGGTTAACAGTCTTGATAGTTTTAAAACCGGTAATGGCCGCCCCCCTGCATTGTCGCCAAGAATTATTGATTTAGGTCGTGATGCATGGTTGTTGGCGTCACTTGACTATGGTGAAAGCAAATTGCGTTCGGGACATCTTCTCTGTGCCATGTTAAATGATAACGATCTCGCACGTTTTGCTAACACGCTATCGAAAGAATTTGAAAAAGTTGCACCACAGGCATTACGAAAAGAATTTGCTGGCATTGTTTCTAACACAGCAGAAACGCAATATGACGCCGGGTTGAGTGCAACAGCAGGTGAAGCGGGTGGCACAGCACCTAAACCGGGTGGCAAAACACCCGCACTCGATCAATTCACAATCGATCTTACAGAAAAAGCAAAACGGGGTGAAATAGATCCTGTGCTCGGTAGAGATCCAGAAGTCCGACAAATAGTAGATATATTGTCTCGTCGTCGTCAAAACAATCCAATTCTTACCGGTGAAGCAGGTGTGGGTAAAACTGCAGTCGTGGAAGGTTTTGCACTCAGGATTGCGCAAGGGGATGTTCCTCCATCAATGCAGAATGTGGCGATTAAAACCTTAGACCTTGGTTTGTTGCAGGCAGGTGCAGGTGTTAAAGGTGAATTCGAAAATCGATTACGTACAGTCATTGATGAAGTAAAGGGTTCGGCACAACCCATTATTATGTTTATCGACGAAGCTCACACACTAATTGGTGCTGGTGGTGCAGCAGGTCAGGGTGATGCTGCAAATTTGTTGAAACCGGCACTGGCACGCGGAGAGTTACGAACAATTGCCGCAACAACATGGGCAGAGTATAAAAAATACTTTGAAAAAGATCCGGCATTAACACGCCGATTCCAGGTTGTTAAAGTTGAAGAGCCTAGTGAAGAAACGGCTATTGACATGATGCGTGGTCTGGTTGGAATTCTGGAAAATCATCATAAAGTTCGCGTCCTGGACGAAGCTGTCATTGAATCAGTAAAACTTTCTCATCGATATATTCCCGACCGACAAATGCCAGACAAGTGTGTGAGTGTACTTGATACTGCGTGCGCGAGAGTGGCGGTAAGCCAAAACTCTATTCCGGCTGCTGTTGAAGATTGTAATCGACAAATCGATCAACTAGATGTCGCGATTAATATTATGAACCGAGAAATTATGATCGGTGCTGATCACGATAAAAACCTGGAAAAAGCCAACAAAGAAAAACAGGAAGCGATCGAACGTTTAGAAAAACTCAACGCTCAGTGGGAAAGTGAAAAAGAACTCATTGCTAAAAGCCAAGAAGCACGACAAAAACTCGAAACCGATGATTCCAAGTTGAGTGAAGAGGATATAAATAAGATAAAAGCTGAACTTGCAGAGATTGATAGCTCTCTTGCAGAAGTACAAGGTCAACAACCGCTAATGCATGTGTGTGTTAATGGGCAAGCGGTTGCAGAGATTATTGCAAATTGGACTGGCGTACCTGTTGGACATATGGTCAGCGATGAAATTCATTCAATTCTCGACCTAAAAGACCGTCTGCTAGAGCGTGTTATTGGGCAGGATCACGCAATCGAAGCCATATCAAAAAACATCCGCACTTCACGAGCAAAACTAACCGACCCAAACAAACCAAACGGCGTATTCCTGATGGTGGGTACCAGTGGTGTCGGTAAAACAGAATCTGCGCTTGCACTTGCCGATTTACTCTATGGGGGCGAACAAAACGTAACGACAATCAATATGTCAGAATTTAAAGAAGAACATAAAGTATCACTACTGATGGGTTCTCCTCCTGGGTACGTTGGTTATGGTGAAGGTGGTGTGTTAACCGAAGCGGTTCGTCGTAAACCTTACAGTATCATTCTGCTTGATGAGATGGAAAAAGCGCATCAAGGTGTTCAAGATATTTTTTATCAAGTCTTTGATAAAGGCATGATGAAAGATGGAGAAGGCCGAGACATCGACTTTAAAAACAGTGTTGTTATCATGACCTCTAATTTAGGTACTGACACAATATTAAAGTTGTGTGCTGATCCAGAAACAATGCCAGATGCAGATGGGCTACAAGAAGCAATTCACGACGATCTTACCAAATACTTTAAACCTGCTTTTCTGGGCCGTATCAACATAGTGCCATTCTTTCCACTGTTCGATGAAGCCCTGGAAAAAATTGTTCGACTTAAAGTGAATAAGATTGTTAAACGTGTTAAAGAAAATTATGATGCAGAACTTACATACACTGATAATTTAGTGAATACAATCACTGAACGCTGTACAGAAGTTGATACCGGCGCTCGTAATATCGATCATATTCTTGAGAACGGAATGTTACCTCAGATTTCAACCGAGTTTTTGAGCTTCATGGCTGAAGGCAAACACATCAAGAAAATAGAGTTAGATATGGATAGTGAAGGTGAATTAGTAGTCGCTATTTCATAAAATTCTGATGAATTAGAGCAGTGATGGATAGTTTGCCACTGCTCTAGTTTATCCTTACAGCTGACTTTTTAGGTTCAAAGTAATTAGTGAGTTATTCATGTTTAAGAAAATAATATTTTTTGTTGTTTCATCGCTTTTGATTTTAGGGCTTTCCGCTTGTTCTTCTGATACGCCTCCTGCAACAAGTGATTCTAATATGAACCAAGAATTCCTACCTGTTGAACAGGCATTTAAGTTCTCAACCAAAGTTGTTGATAAGGAAACCATTCTCGCAAGCTGGGATATCGCAGAAGGGTATCATTTATATAAAGACAAAATAAATTTTGAAGTCTCATCGGGTAATTATCAAATTACCAATGTCGACTATCCTCAAAGTGTCATGCTTAACGATAAAATATTCGGTAAGCAAGAATCCTATATCAATAAAGTTGATATTATGATTAAACTGAAGCAAACATCAAATGACGATCTTATTAAACTGAAAAGTGGCTATCAAGGTTGTGCCAAACAGGGGTTATGTTATCCACCTCAAACTAACATATCGGAAATTGATCTACGTAAAACATAGATTTTATCTTCCACGTGGATTCGATTCATTGTGGTGGGATTGATAACATTGTTTGAAGGTAATAAATCCCGACTAATATTGTCATCCATTTACCTGTGCGTAGTAGTCAACAATTCCATAAAATAATTATGGAAAAAGCTTGAGCTTATTACTACTCTTCTGCTATGGTTATACCACTCGCTTGAGGCTGCGAACGAGAGATTAAATTTTAGTAATGGACTAAATTAGTCAAATATTTTCTTTTTGTTAATGTTCTTTAATCAATGGAGAAGCGTCATGGATAAAGCTTTATTACCTGCTATTATGCTTGGTTTAATCATTTTGTTATTTGTTGTATTACCTTTGACAACTGCATAATAATTGTTAAAAAATTAGGTAACTTTCAGAATAAAAATAAGGTCAACCGAACCAAAGAAAGTTACCTAAATTTAACGTTAAAAATACCCATTCTTCTTCAAACTGTTTTTTCTAGGTTTAACCCGAATAATTCATGAAATATCTGGGTTAAGTTTTATATTGTGAAATAAACAGATTTAGTTTCTCCGCGTGTTCTACAACAGATGTGCCTTTTTCCAAGTTGGTGGCAACACCATCAGCAGCTTTGCTGGCCATTTTATGTATTGTTAATATACTTTGATTAATTTCTTCGGCTACATTACTTTGTTCTCGTGATGCGTTGGCAATCTGCGAATTCATTTCAGTAATATTTGATACTTCAAGGGTAATCAGATCTAGCGTCTCGGCAACATGCTCTACTTCTTCTACACTATTTTTAGCCTTTTCTCTCGCAGTATCCATAGCATTAACCGCATTGTTTGTTCCTGCCTGAACTTTAGCGATCATATCTTCGATTTCTTTTGTCGATTCAGACGTTCGACTAGCTAAAGTTCTTACTTCATCTGCAACTACGGCAAAGCCTCTCCCTTGCTCTCCAGCACGCGCTGCTTCTATCGCCGCATTCAACGCCAGAAGATTAGTTTGTTCAGCAATACCCTTAATAACACTTAATACATTTTCTATTTCTTTGCTGTCTTCTGCTAAAATTTCAATAACACTGCCAACCTTTTCCACTTCCTCAGCCAAGTTCTCGATCGTATTGATGGAATGCTTCACCACTGACTTGCCATGTACCGAAGATTCATCTGCTTTAGTTGCTGCGGATGCTGCATTTGTGGCGTGCGCTGCCACTTCCTGAACAGTGGCAACCATTTCATTCATCGCCGTTGCAACCATATCTGTTTGATTACGCTGCTCCATAATAGCATCACTGTTTGTTCTCATGGTGTCGGTCATCGTTTTAACAGAATGGCAAAACGTAGAGTTATTGTTAGAAACTTCATGAATCAAATCACTAACATCATTAGCCATTTCATTTATGCAATGAGAAATATCTCCAACTACATCATCACTTTCAATCGTGTATCGATAAAGTAAATTTTTATCATTTATATTCTTTGCTACTTGTGCAAGATTGACAATTTTTCTAATTAATGTTGTTTTTACCATATAATAATTAACTAGTCCGATAATTATTCCTGCCATCCAGCAACTTGCAGAAAACCATAAATACATTCCTTCATTAAAGGTCACAAATAGTGAAGCAAAGAAGGGAAATATCACACCAACAAATAACCCAAACCCCAGAAAATAAATTATTAAATTTCTTAATACACTTTTTTTCATCAACAGTTACCATGTAATTCGGTTAGATTAATATCTCACATTTGATTCGTAGCTCATAACGCGATCAATAACCTGCTTTTAATGCAATAACCAAGAAAAATAATTATCAAAATGCAGGATGGTTACATTTTAGATTATCGGAATGCTGCTCATCAAACTTTATAATCCAGCATCCGAGATACATGATTTGAATGAATTCTTATTAACTTTGTATCTTAAGCTTGTAAATCAGTACAATTACCTATGACTAATAGATATAAAGCATAGAACCATGATAACAATCGGATCAATAAACATACTGACAGTGTTAAAACCTATACGCGATGGCTGGTTACTTGATGGAAAAGAACTCGGGAAAATCAGACTGGCAAACGACCAAGTAACCGGCGATGTTGCCGTTGGTGATGATTTAGAAGTCTTTATCTATACTTCAAATGATGAATTTATTGCGACGACTAAGAAGCCAAAGGCTCTCGTTAACGAATTTGCCTATCTAAAAGTCGCTGCTACCTCCGAAGTTGGTGCTTTTATGGATTGGGGGTTGGATAAAGACCTTTTTGTGCCGTTTAACGAGCAAGCAGTGAAAATGAAAAAGGATCACTTCTATGTCGTGAGAGTTTACCAAGAGCGATATAAACAGAGGATTTCTGCTTCAAGTAAACTCAATAAGTTTCTCAGTCTAAATTGTGATAATTATCGTGAAAGAGAAGAAGTCGAACTACTAGTCTATGAAAAAACAGATCTTGGATATAAAGTAATTATCAACAACGAATACACTGGTGTCGTTTATAACGATGAGATTTTTTCATCTATAACAATTGGAGAAAAGAAAAAAGGATATATCAAAAAAATAAGAGCTGATGGAAAAGTTGATGTCTCCTTACAAAAACCAGGTTATGAGAAGCCAGATGTTTTGGCAGAAAAAATCATGAAACTTTTAGATGAAAAGGGCGGGTTTATTTCAATTTCTGACAAAAGCGATCCTGAATTGATACAAAAGGTTTTTGGTGTCAGTAAAAAGAAATACAAAGCGGCAATCGGTTCACTGTTTAAAAACCGATTAATTACAATTTCAGATGCAGGCATTGCATTAAGTAAAGACAAATAAACCTAAATTAATGCAAACAGAAAAGAATAAGCAGATATTATTTGAGCAAACACGATTATTGTTTAGTTCACTGCCAATTTCTCTTTTTGCCTCAACGTTTAATGCTTGTATATTGGTTTATATTCTACGGAACGTTGTTAGTGAATCAGCACTAATTATTTGGTTGGCTTTTGTCCTAGTCTCCTTGCTTATACGTGGTATTTTTTGTATTTTCTATCATATGGAAAAACCCTGGGATCGAACAGCTGAAAAATGGCATACCTGGAATATCATAGGTGTGTTTATTTCATCAATCGCTTGGGGAAGTAGCAATATCCTAGTTTTCCCAGAATCATCAGTCGTTCATCAAGCTTTTCTTGCTTTTGTTATTGCAGGAATGAGTGCTGGTGCTGTAAGTACTCTCGCTCATTCAAGAGTAGCAATACTCATATTTTTAACATCTCTTTTACCCCTTCTTGCGATACGTTTTTTTATCGAAGGATCAGAATTTAGTTATACTATGGGGGCAATGATTACACTCTATTATTTTGTTTTGTTGAGTGCGGCACATAATATATATAAAAATACACGACAGAATATAGAATTGCGAATCGACACTGAATTTCAGAAAAATGAATTGAGGGAGAGCAAAGAAAAATATTTTCGAATATTTGACTCTTCACCATTAGGGATTATGCACTATCATAAAGATGGAACGATAGTATCTTGCAATAATATACTTTGTGAACTTTTTGGTATAACTTCTGATAAATTGAGAGGAATTAATCTTTTAACGATCAATGCAGATTCTAATCTGATTAACGCAATACGTCATTCTCTAACAGGGAATGCCACTCAATACGAAGGCTCAACGGCCTCAATTTCACCAAATAAAAATACGCCAATACGAGTGTATTTCCGGGAAATTCGTGATCTAAAAGGGAATGTTTCAGGTGGTGTTGCCATAGTTGAGGATAAGACAGAAGATAAACGCGTTGAAGAATTGAAATCTGAATTTGTTTCAACAGTGAGCCATGAGTTGCGAACACCACTGACAGCAATTAATGGTTCTATTCGCTTAATAAAAAACGCACGTGACAAAATTACTCAAGAAGAATTTTTATTATTGTTGGCCAACGTAGAACGCAATTCTGATCGTTTGTTAAGTCTTGTCAATGATATTTTAGATATGGAAAAGCTTACAGTAGATAAGATGGCATTTAACATTGAAAAACTTCCCCTATTTGAATATCTTAGTTTAGCAATAAATGATAATCAGCCCTATGCTGATCAATTTAATGTTCGTTATCGCTTTTCTGACATTCAAGAGTCAGATAAAAATATATTGGTAAATATAGATAAACAGCGTTTCCTTCAAGTGATGGCAAATCTACTTTCCAATGCGGCAAAGTTTTCGCATGCTGATACAGATGTGGTCATTAGGATGTTGGTCATGGGAGCGACTGTACAAATTTCAATAACAGATGATGGTAATGGAATTGCAGACGAATTTAAAGATAAAATATTTAAGAAATTCACTCAGCAAGACAGCACTGATACCCGACGTGTTGGAGGAACCGGTCTAGGATTGGCTATCAGTAAAGAATTACTTGAAAGAATGAACGGCACTATTCATTTCGAATCAAAAATTAAGCAAGGCACTACCTTTTATATAGACCTTCCTATCGCGTAATTCATATTATCCTAAAAAAACTCTACTAGAGAGTAAATGAATACAATTTTGATTGAGCTCAATATTGGTGTATAAAAGTAACTATTTTAGGGTCTGTTGACGTTTGAGTTTCGTCACTGCCGGAGGTGCTTTTTTCGCCCGTCAAGGCGGAAAGAGCGCCATGTAGTTATTCTAAATGAGCAACGAGCAACTCAGATTGGCGCTTTTTCAGACGCAACAGTGACGAAACTCAAACGTCAACAGACCCTATTCTCAATCTATAAGGAAATATCATGAAAGTCGAAAATATACTCCAGACTATCGGTAATACTCCTCACGTTAAAATTAATCGATTATTTGGTGATAAATCTGAAGTATGGATGAAACTTGAAAGAGCAAATCCTGGCGGTAGCATCAAAGACCGTATTGGTCTTGCAATGATCGAAGATGCAGAAAAAAGTGGCAAGCTAGGCAAAGATACTGTCATTATAGAACCGACGTCTGGAAACACCGGGATAGGTCTGGCTATGGTCGCAGCCACGCGTGGATATCGTTTGATTTTAACCATGCCTGAATCGATGTCTATTGAACGCAGACGATACATGGCTGCTTTAGGTGCAGAGCTCGTGTTAACACCTAAAGAAAAGGGTATGGGTGGAGCGATAGAGAAAGCTAAAGAATTAGTCGATCAGAATCCTAATAGTTGGATGCCACAACAATTTAATAATCTGGCAAACGTTGAAATTCACAAAAAGACAACTGCTCAAGAAATAATCAACGATTTTCCTGAAGGCTTAGATTATCTCATTACTGGGGTAGGCACAGGCGGCCATATAACGGGTTGTGCAGAAGTATTAAAACAAAAATTCCCTCACTTAAAAGTCTTCGCGGTTGAGCCATCAGCATCACCTGTACTAAGTGGTGGTGAAAAGGGACCTCATCCCATTCAAGGAATTGGCGCTGGGTTTGTGCCAGAAATATTGAATACAGAAATACTAGATGGCGTGATAAAGGTTGATCATACCGATGCTTTTGCTTACGCAAACCGATGTGTTAAAGAAGAGGGTATTTTTATCGGAATTTCATCCGGCGCATCGTTGGCTGCTATTGCTTCAAAAATAGATGAACTCCCCGCTGGAAGCAGAATTCTGACTTTCTGTTACGATACAGGAGAAAGATATTTGTCGGTTGATGGATTGTTTGACTAAATTTCAAAATAACAATTAAGAAGGAGAGCTTTATGGCTCTCTTTTTTTATTGAATGGAAATAATTGATGCCTATTGAAAAAAAACCATTTTATTCAGCTGAATGGGATGAGGCTAAAAAGCTTCTATATACTCGATTCACTGGTTTAATGAACTATGATGATATTGATCAGTGGAAATTGCTCGTGCAATCCGAAGCTGCTAAAATTCAGCCCGGCACAGCGTTTAAATTTTACGTTGATGAGTCTGGCTACGAATATGTAAATGCAGATGTACATGTTTATAAGCGAAATTTTCTTCCCGGGTTTCTCGCTAGCTACGGATTTTACCTCTCCCTTCTACCATCCGAAGAGATTGAACGGCTTAAAAATACTGTTTCACTGAACAAAAGTCGTTGTGTCTTTATGGCGATGAATCATCACAATAGTGAGGTTATGCGTTCTCTAGATAATCAATTTGGCAACGACACTGAGCACTATTTCAGTGATTCTGACAAGGCAAAAAATTGGATAGAAAGCGTTTGCCCCTAGATGTTCTCTATTTTTTCTAGGTTTAATGACAAATCCCAACATTACGGCTTAATGAATATTCGTTGTTGGGATTTGTCTATACTAGTAACTAAATAATTTTAAAAAAATTAGGATGATGCTAATGGTAACAGCACAAATAGCAATAGAATCAAGCCCGCTAAGACGATAGGTAGAGTTGCATTTCCCATATTCGTTACTCCTTAACAAGATTAAACATCATAATGAAATTCGGGATTTTTATTGCTGAACGATTTGATACCAAAACTTTAATGAAGACAATGGTATGAAAGCGAAGAGAAAAATCGCTTTGTTTCATAAATCCCAAACAAAAAGAAACTAAAGCAATACTGAGATTAGTAGCATTTTTACCAATTGCAAATAAGAAAAAATAATTACTGCACGTTAATAATTTAAAAAATTGATGAGGAAGAAATATTATTTTTCCATTTTAGACTGACAATCCTAGCTGCTTTTTAGTATCTATTTTGCTTGCGATATAGAAAATAGATTTTCCTGCGAAAAATCCTTTATGTGAATATCACGCTGGGGAAAAGCGATTTCAATACCAGCATCACGAAAACGTTGATCAATCTCCATTAATAACTGGTGTCGTGTTTCCAACAATAGATCTGGGTGTGGAACGAAAACGCGAAGTTCAAAATCCAGGGTGCTTTCACCAAACGCGGAAAATCTAACAGTTGATTCTGGATCTTCTAGTACATTAGGCTGGGCCTTAGCAATCGATAATAAAGTATCGTAAGCCAATTTTGTATCCGACCCATAGGCAATACCTACGGGAATCAAAATGCGCAAGATTGTATCGGAAAGTGACCAGTTAATTACCTGGCCAGTAATGAACTCTTTGTTTGGGATAATGAGTTCCTTTCGATCCCAATCGATTACGGTTGTTGCTCGCATCTGAATACGAGAGACTTTACCGCTAACATTGCCGATAGTAACCGAATCACCAACACGAACTGGACGTTCGAAAAGAATTATCAATCCAGAAACAAAGTTTGCAAATATTTCTTGCAACCCAAATCCTAATCCAACAGTAATAGCAGCAGCTAACCATTGCACTTTTGACCATCCTATACCCATAGCACTAAAAGTCATGGCAAGGCCGATAATGACGAGAATATAGCGGACTATGGAAGTAATCGCATAACGACCACTGGGAGTAAAAGGCAAACGTTGCAGAATTGCAATTTCCAGCAGACCTGGGATATTCCGGCTTACAAAAAGTGTCATCAGTAATATTATAATTGCTAATATCAAATCAGCTAACGTGGTATGTTCTTGCATTAGTTCAGCGCCACCTTGGCCGGCAGTGACTTCGCTAGACCAGAGAACCACTTCATTCAGCATATTGAAAGCGGGTAATACTTCCGCCCAGATTACGGCCATACCCACAACAATTGCAAACCAAAAAGCACTGTTAAGTAGCTTTGTGGTCTGTGTATTAATCGCACTAACATCTACTTCACTTTCCTCACTAATAGATGGCTCGGCGGACTCGCCCGTTTGTGGGCTTTCATTACTCACTGTGTGATCTGCCTGGGCCAAAATTCTTTTGCGCATTTGTTCGAGAGCGAGTTTGCGCTGCGCGATATTAAGCCAGCGAATAAAAAAACCTCTAACCACAGTAACAGCGAATAATAAATAGATTGTGCTGATAATATGCAATTCTAGCTGTACTGCAGTATACATATAGCCAAGTCCGGCTGCGACAGCTAGACCGAGTGGTGTTAATACTAAAGCAGGAAACCAGATGCCGGTAAGCCGATTAAGCCAGCCTTCTGGATTTTTTTCGATATCAAGTTTAAGCAGTCCATTTGCAGGGTGCATCAATCTATATACTATCAATGTGCTGATTGCCATAAGCGCAAAGAAGGCAACACGTCCGAGGGAATCGTGATGAGCTTGTATTGGTTGATCCAGTGTTGCGGCAATAATAAAAACAAGAGGAAGTGTTAATGGTAGATACCAGGCCAATTGCTGCCTAATCAAAACGAGGCTTTCACTTTTCCAACGGAAGTGGGCTTCACCAAGCCCTTCTTTTCGACAAAGACAACGTAGTAATAAACCGATAAAAAGTAGAAAAGCTGTTGCTGATAGACCAGATGAAATTGCAGCTGCAAAAACAGAATCCGAGTTCGATTGATTGATATGCCAAGCAATCAGATAGAGCAGTAAAGGTACTGGAATTGACATTAAAATCGTAACTACCCCAGCCCAAAGTGTATCAGTGTATTTAGCTTTACTCAGCTTAGTGACATAGCGGCCAAGGGATGAGAGTTTTTGTTTTAAACGGCGTTGAAAGACCAGCAATCCTATAATGAATAGTAACTGGACAATGACAATAAAGAAATTATTTCGAAGGTTATTACCCAAGTCAGTAATAATCTGTGCCCATGAAGAGGGAGAGAGTATCCAGGCGATAGCCGTACCAAAACGCTGGAAATCATCAAGGTTCAATGTTGGTGCACTTTGAATCCAGAGAATACGGGTATCAATAAACTCTTTGTATTCCTGGGTTATAGCGATTAGGTCGCGTTCACCTTCGAGCACAGGAAATAGATTTTTTTCGAAATAGGTATCGTAAGCTTTGATAAGTTCATTAAGATAATTATCTTTCTGTTCACCCAAAGCCTTATTAACAGCATCCAATAACGCTTTCTGCTCATTATCCGACAACTTGGTTTTGGAAATATTCACACGGCGTAAAGATTCCCGTTTCAAATCTACCAAATCTAGCAGACGATCTTCGATCTCGATGCGTCGAAGTTGTACACGGTTAATTTCATCATAGTGTGCATTTAGGCTTAAGCGATAACGTTCAGCATCAGGTAGCTGATTACGGTCACTACGTAATTTTAATCCGATGGCATCGGTTAATCCTATTTGTGCAATCTTTTCTTTGATCCCATCAAAACGGCGACGCGTGGTGTTTAATGTCTCTTCGAGTTGCTGTTTATCCCGACTCAGTGTTGTACTAGATACTAAGATCTTTGCTAATTCAGCAGCAAGAGTCTGGTTTTCATCGATGATAGCGCGAACCAGTGGATGAGCACTAACTGCGGCGAGACTGGCGGCATCAGCTGCGAGTATCGCCTGCGCGGCGGCTTCAGTGCGCAGTCGGTTAACAAACAGCTCTAAAATATTGAACTGACTTTCTGCAATCAGAACATGACGTTCAGCCAGTTGACGACGAGCACGTAGCAATTCACGTCTATTTTCGTAACTTCGCCCTTCGTGCTCAGCCTCTTGGAGTAGCTGCTCTAAATAAGTCTGTTCCGCAGAAAGTGCTTTGTTCTTAGCATCACTTACTTTGTCGCCGACCACATCAGCAGGTATGCCTAGTGCCTGTTTAAGCTCTTCTAACCGCTTGCGTGTCGATGCAGATTCGTCTGCAATTTTTTGTAGCCGTTCATTGCGCTGTGTTGCTTCCGCTTCGATTTCTGCGCGTACTCGACGTGCAGTTTCTAATTCACTTCGTTTTGTTTCTAATTGCGCCTCGATTATATCTAAAGGTAATTTTTCATTGATTTTCAGATCCGATGGCAACGGTTCATCCAGCTCTTTTTCTATACTTTTTAATCGTTGTGGCACTCCCTGTGAAGCCTGATAGTATTCAAGAGTATGATTTACCGATGTGATATTCTTTTCTAAGAAATCACGCGCTTGATTGAGCCATGTTAGTTCTGATTTTTGTAAATTATCAGGTGTTTCTATTTTTTCTAGTGCGGATATACGGCTACTGATACTTTCCAGTACTTTTACAGATTTTGCTTTTGCTGCTTTTAACGTTGCACTGATATCAGCGGTTACATTTTGTACATTGGCAGCTAATGTAACTTCACAAAATGGTAAACAAAGAATTAAAAATAAAATAAGGTATCGAAAAGTATTGCAAGTTGTTTTTACTAAGCTCGATATATAAGAATCTTCATGCAGGGATTTGGGTATCATTAGGTGCTCTTGTTTAGGCATGTTCAGTTGTGAAGAATTTAGGATTATAACTCTATATAGATTTGCTAAGGAAGGGGGGGGGTAATCCTATCTGAACAAAAACATAGCCATTATAATTGGATTTAAGACAATTATTTTAGCAAGAAGGGGATAAAATAAAAAAGGCGACAACTATCTTGCAAAACACCTTTTTAAGTAGTCAATTTGTTGTAAACAACAGGAGAATTTAATGGATTTCGATAATGGCCTTGTGTTCGCCTATACACTTAATGGAGAGGGTGGCGGGGAAAAATTAGATTGGAATGGTGTGCATTCATGGCACGAAGAGACTGGCTTCCTGTGGGTTCATCTTGATTTCACTTACACTTACGCCCAACAATGGATAAAGGAAGAAAGCGGCGTGGATGAGATTGTTGCCGAGGCATTGTTGGCGGATGAAACACGCCCTCGCAGTTCTATCATGAATAAAGGATTGTTGGTTATGTTGCGGGGCGTCAATATGAATCCAGGCGCTGATCCAGAAGACATGGTTGCAATCCGTATATGGATTGAAGGTAAGCGGATTATTACAACTCGCAAACGTCGGTTACTGTCGATCGATGATATCTGCCAGTTAATTGATCAGAATAATGGTCCTAAAATTCCTAGTGAATTATTTACAATGTTGACAGATCGATTGGTTGCGAGGATGTCTGTTGTCATTGACGACATTGATGAAGAAGTGGATCGACTAGAAAATGACGTGGTGGAATCAGAAAATCCGCAACTGCGTCAGGAATTGTCAGCGTTACGCTCTCAAGTGATTGCGCTGCGGCGGTATTTAGCGCCTCAGAGAGAGGCGATGGTGCGTTTAAGTCAGGATAAAATGCAATGGTTGACTGATACAGATCGCCTTCGTTTGCGTGAAGTCAGTGATCGTATTATACGCTATGTTGAAGACCTTGATGCCGTACGTGATCGTGCTGCAGTGGTGCAAGAAGAACTGGCAAGTCGTTTATCCGAACAGATGAATAAACGCATGTACATATTCTCAATTGTTGCAGCGGTATTTCTACCCTTGGGCTTTCTCACTGGATTGTTGGGTATTAATGTTGGTGGCATTCCAGGTGCCGAAAACCCCTTCGGTTTTGAATGGGTTATAGGGTTGTTAGTTTTATTAGTGCTGATTCAGATCTGGATATTTAAACGTCAGCGTTGGTTTTAGCGACAGGCAAGATCAAAAAGCCGTCTGGGTTGCATCGAATTACCGTTATTCTCACAATAAATATAGAGGTGTCTAAAATGGAAAAACAAAATTTGAAAAATACTCCTGCAAAAGGGCTTAACAAATTAAAAGAACTTTGGCCAGAATTGACAATATTTGAACGTTTTGAATATATTGTAATGTTGTTTGTTAGTTTCATTCTTGTGTTAATTATTCTTGCTGCTTTGTTTCGGTTGGTAGAGAACGTCTATCAGCTAGTGATTTCTCAGGTAACGCATAAAACAGATTTCAAGGCATTTCAGATAACCTTTGGCATGCTATTAACTTTACTCATCGCATTTGAGTTTCGAAACTCCATCAATGCAATATTAGAAGGAAAAGGCCTATTGTTTCAGGTAAAAATAGTTGTGCTAATTGCTATTATTGCTTTGGCCAGAAAATTCTTGGTACTCGACCCGAAAGAGTATGAAGCAAGCATGATTGCTGCTTATGCTGCTGTTACTTTGAGCTTGGGCATAACCTATTGGTTGTTAAGTAAGCAAAAATTAAATGACAAAATTTAGGTTTTTGTTATTGTGTGTTTGAATGATTTGACAACCTTATGAGCTGAAGTGCATTGTAGTGTTTTAAATAATCGGGCTTTCTGTATTCGGAGATGTTAATAGATCTGGTGAGTGCTCTTCCTGAAATTCATCTACCAGTGTTTCAGCTTCCTGAACATCCTGAAATTGAGCAATATGGTAAAGCGCGTCCCCTTCATTCACTAGAGGTAGATTGGTTCTGCCGATGACAATGCCATTAGTCGAGGAAACAACTTGAGTTTCCAACTCTCCAAACGGATCCGAGACAACACCTAATAATGTGTCTTTTTTTACTCTTCCACCCAGTGGAATCATCGATCTCAGCATTCCACTATCTGACGCCCGAACCCAGGCGCTGGATCGCGCAACCACTGGCTCAATATGTTTTTTTGATTTACTTCGTGAAGGTGGTATCATTTCCAGGGTGCGCATTACATTAACAATCCCATTGACACCGGCGCGGATGGATATTTCATCGAACCTCAACGCTTCTCCTGCCTCATATAAAAGCATAGGTATACCGAATTCAGCAGCGGCTTCTCGTAACGAGCCGTCACGTAGATTTGAGGATATAATCACTGGCACTTCAAAACTTCGAGCTAATTTTTCTGTCTCTTCATCATCAAGATTTGCACGGATTTGTGGTAAGTTTGTGCGATGAATCGCACCTGTATGAAGATCAATACCGTGTGTACTATTGGCAACAATCTCTTGCATGAACAAGTTAGCCAGCCTTGCGGCCAGTGAACCTTTTTCTGATCCTGGAAAAGATCGATTCAAGTCGCGCCTGTCGGGTAGGTAACGTGAATGTGTAATTAAACCCAGGACATTAACAATGGGTACAGCGATAATTGACCCACGAAGTCTTTTTAATGCCGGAAGCTTTAACAGGCGACGAATAATTTCAACCCCATTGATTTCATCACCATGAATAGCAGCACTGATAAATAATCGTGGTCCGGGTTTTTTACCGCGAATAACATGCACAGGAATAGTTACCGGTGCGTGGGTATACAATCTTCCTGCCGGTAGATCAATGGTGGTGCGGGTTCCTGGCTTGATATCAAATCCATTGATAATCAGAGACTCATTTGGCATTGTAGCTAACCTTTACCTTTAGTACGTGTGTTATAAGGTTTTGCATTTTTTTCAATGAAATCTATGATCAAACCAGCGACATCTTTGCCACTGGCATTTTCGATACCTTCAAGGCCCGGAGACGAATTCACTTCCATGACCAGAGGTCCACGCTCGGAACGAAGAAGATCAACACCGGCAACATTAAGTCCCATTATTTTTGCCGCTTTAATCGCGGTGGCTCGCTCCGTAGGACTAATTTTCACTAGTGCGGCTGAGCCACCCCGATGCAAATTAGAGCGGAACTCACCAGGCAAAGCCTGACGTTTCATAGCGGCAACCACTTTATCTCCAACAACCAGACAGCGAATGTCTGCTCCGCCGGCCTCTTTGATATACTCCTGAACCATGATGTTTGCTTTCAATCCCATGAAAGCCTCGATAACACTTTCAGCCGCTTTCTTTGTTTCGGCAAGTACTACACCAATACCTTGTGTACCTTCCAGTAATTTAATGACCAACGGAGCGCCGCCAACCATCTTAATAAGATCTGGAATATCATCTGGATCATGTGCAAAACCAGTGCTTGGTAAGCCAATACCTTTGCGGGAAAGTAATTGCAGAGAACGAAGTTTGTCACGTGAACGGGAGATGGCGACTGACTCATTGAGAGGAAATGCCCCCATCATTTCGAATTGCCTGAGTACTGCCGTACCATAAAATGTGACCGAGGCACCAATACGAGGAATAATTGCATCGAATGCAGGAACAATTTCTCCATTCAAGTGTATCTCAGGTTTACTTGGGACTACATCCATGTAACAGCGAAGAACGTTGAGCACCACAGGCTCGTGACCTTTTTGTTCGCAAGCTTCAATTAATCGACGCGTGGAGTAAAGCTTTTTATTACGCGATAAAATGGCAATTCTCATTTGAAATCCTTATGTTGATTTGTGTGTGCTTGTAATAGACGGCTTACCAAGCAAATAAGACGCACCAGGATCTACAAATAATTTTCCTTCCATAGCTGTTCGTCCAAGAAGCATGCGGAATTTCATCGTATCACGGTTTGTTAAAGTTAATTCTATGGGCCAATTTTCATTCCCCATTACTATTTGTGATGAAATAACATAACGACTCTCTCTGTGCCCCCCGGAGTCGCTAACAATGCGTTCATCTATTACCTGTGCTTCACAATAAATTTCTTTTTGTGTATTCGCCTGAAAAGGATGTATCCCAAAACGTACCCATTTATCACCGTCTTTTTGAAATGGTTCGACGCTAAAAGCGTGTAAACACGATGTTCTAGCACCAGTGTCAACTTTAGCCTTGATACGGGGTAATCCTAATTCTGGTAATAATACCCACTCGCGCCAGCCTACCGTATGTTGTGTACTGCTCAATGACAATCCCTTTTTAGTTGGTTTTCAATATAATCTCTTGCTCATAATAAAACCAGATTTTTATTCGCGAAAATCTATAACTATAGATTAATCCTTTTATAGGTTAGCTTGCAATAAAATCCATATATTTGATGAAATATTGATATTCAAATATCTAAAAAATATAGCGCTGTGAAAAATAGAGGTTTATAGTTGCGCTCTATTTTTACTGACTGATAATCGCAATCTGGATGTAGATGTAGAGGATCTCTATTTACATTGATTTTAGCGGAATTTTTAAAATGCCTTGAGAGTTTACTTTTAGCGGATTAAAAGACTACGTAACGTCCTTAAGGAAAGTGCCCTTGGAAAATAAACTGATTTTTCAGGTTAAAGCTTATAGCCACTTTTTACATTTAAAGTAGAAGAGCATTCCCACTACAATCAGGATCATTAGCCCAAGCACCATAGGATAACCGTAATACCAGTGCAATTCAGGGCAGACATTCATCTGTGGTTGCTAACTCTATTTCGGCAAATTTACTGCTAGTGAAATCGATCAATCGAATGTTGAGTTCTTCTTTTGAGCTTATTTCATCTATAGTCAGGGTCCCGGGAGGCGTGCCTGGTGGGTGATAAGTCTTATCAAAATAGTCCATTATTCACTCTGTTTTGTTGTGTGTTTTTTGTCTATCGAAAAAAGATGGAACTGCATAAAAAGTTTACACTAGTGTGCGGAATAGTCCCATACTTAACTATGACTAATGGTTTGCTGGTTATAGCCATTTGCTTTGTTATTGCTGAATACTTCGATAAATAAAATTGATTGTCACGATTAAATAATTACGCTTTACTGAACTTAATTTTTCTCTTAAAACAGCAACTATAAATTAATTACAGAATATGTGTCTTTTTATATTGAGCTAAACTGAGCTATGCGATTTCTCTATGATTGAAGAAAGTTCAATTGATTAATTGGGCACTAATTTTTAGTCCGGAAATTATAAAAAATAATCCATGATATTAACAATGTTTAGATGTGAATTAAAGATCAGGTGAGATATGTCTAAAAGTATTTCAAAATATAATTACTTAGAATCAGATTCAGATTTGGACGAAGATGGTAATGAGCTTGAGGATTACTCAGATTTCGAAAAGGACGCGCAGGCAAAATTATATAGTGCTCGGCGCCGCTATGACAGATTGGTTGAAGAACGTAAATTAAAAAACCTACTTAAAGACCTCTTTGATTAGTGCTTATCTGGGTAAATCTTAAAGTGTAGAAACATTAACAGAAATGACCTAAGGTATTTTAGAAATGTAGCTTGATATAAAAGCGCTTCAGCATTGGGTTGAAGCGCTTTTTTTTTGTTTTACGTGAAACTGACTGTCTTCATTCCATCGATAAACATGATTGGACTTATTTATTAATAAGTCGGAAACACCGAATCTTATCAACTATACTTATAGTTATTTTCTGTTGTCTTAGATCGCATTAAAGCTGAAGTATGTGGGGCTACGCCCCCTAAATACAATTATGACTGATGTGATATTACTGCGTTAAGCGCTAGGTGATTTACTGGCCAAAGGCCAGTGCTTTAGGCTTGAAGCAAAAAGATACTGCATTTTTTCTTTTTTTTGTTTTTGCTTCTTCTTCAAGCCTAAAGCACTGACCAAAGGTCAGGAAAACGCTTAACGCATTTCAATACAAATAATATCTTGGTACATTTTTATGGAAAACTATCGAAACATTTTACTAGCAACTGATTTTTCCAAAAACAGCGAGTGGGCCGCGCACCGTGCTGCCGATGTGGCTCGGCGACTTAATGCGGAACTTACTGTACTCCATGTTATCGATTATTGTCCTGAAGATATACCACCAGACATTATCTCTCCGGAGGATCTCAATCCAGGCGAAATTCTAGTTTATCGGGCAGAATCATCACTCGATGTGCTTGCAAGGCGTTGCAGCTTAATGGATGCAAAGAAAAAAGTAATCCTAACAAACCACACTGCTAAAAAAGAAATCATTCGATACGCCAAGGAATATCAGATAGACCTTATGGTGATTGCGACGCATGGTCATCATCGTGTTACACCGTTGCTGGGTAGTACTGCAGACCGTGTTGTACGTGGTGCGCCTTGTGATGTGCTGGCAGTTCGTGCCGGAAAATATGCGAGTAATCTCAACGATTATTCACGCATCTTAGGCGCTACAGACTTCCTGGACCCCAGCTATATAGCAGCGCGGCGAGTAACCTCGTTAGTGAAATCCTATAACGCATTACTGATGTTGTTACATGTGATTGAACATTCACCTGAGCTGCTTTTCCAGGAGTGGGCTGGGCCTGAGCGTATGGATAGTTTCACCGATCTTCAAGTCCGCGCCGCTCAAAAAGCCCTGCAGAAACTCGCAGACGCGATTGAGTATCCTGACGTTGAGCAGCATGTCATCATCAGTTCGGATATAACCGCACAGGAGATCATTCATTTTGCAGAAGCACAAGCCATTGACTTGATTGCGGTAGGAGCCTATGGGCACTACGGCATCGATTTTTTACTCGGATCTACGGCGGAGCGTGTGCTCCATGGGGCCGCGTGCGATGTATTAGTCGCCCGTCTTCCGGCGTCATTCAAAGGTGATTAATTGCAATATTCTCGCACTTGAGTATACCTAATGATTGTTAGATTCCGGCGGACTAAAATTTCAACATCACCCTGATAATTGTCGGTTCGTCCGGTACAGCAGATTCTGTAAATCCCAGCGCTCGACATAATTTCAACATGGTGTGATTCTCTCTCAGAACATCACCATAAATCTCTTTAATGCCACGATTACGGGTGTAGTCAATAATGCGCCGCATCAGCAGGACGCCTAACCCCATACCTGTCATATTGTGGTGGACGATGACTGCATATTCAGCCTTTTCGTTATCTGGATCAGCGATAATGCGCACTACACCGTGAATAGGCGTTCTACCGGCGATGCCAGGTTCGGTCAGGATTAGCGCCATTTCACGATCATAGTCTATTTGAGTGAAGCGGGCGGCCATCATATGAGATAGAGTGTTCATCGCCACAAAAAATCGCAGCCTGATTTCCTCCGGAGTAAGTGTAGCAAAGGCCGCCTGTAGCGCTGGTTCGTCTTCCGGCAGGATAGGGCGCAGCAGCAATGTGCGACCGTCGCCGAGGGGAATACTTTCTTCCAGTTCTTTGGGATAAGGACGTATGGCAAGCCGCTGGGTGGCAAGCCCGGTAGCCTTAGCGACCTTAATACGAGCATCGAGGGCAACCACGCCATATTCATCCGCCAACAGAGGATTTATGTCAAGCTCGACAATTTCGGGCATATCAATCGCGAGTTGAGCCACCCGGATTAAGGTCAGGGCGATGGCGTCCAGATTCGCCGCTGACAATCCGCGATAGCCTTGTAGTAGCTGAAATATATGTGTACGTGACATCATCTCCCAGGCCAGACGCATGTTGAGCGGTGGTAGACCCAGAGACTTGTCCTTAATGATTTCTACTGCTGTACCGCCCTGACCAAATAAGACGACCGGACCGAATTGAGCGTCATTGACGATGCCGACGATAAGCTCAAAAGCCCCGGGCCGTTGAATCATGGGCTGGACACTGAAGCCATCAATGCGGGCTTCGGGCTGGGCTTTTGCAATGCGGTCAAGCATGGCGACAGCGGAATTTCGCACTGCCGTTGGCCCCGCCAAATCCAGAGCAACGCCGCCAACATCGGACTTGTGACTGATGTCGAGAGAGAGGATCTTCAACACCACTGGTCCGCCGATGTTAGCCGCTAAAGCAGCAGCTTGTTCCGGCGTCTTTGCTGTTTGGGTTTGCACTACCGGGATTCCATAGGCTGAGAGTACAGCCTTAGCTTCAGGCTCCGTCAACCAACTCTGCTTTTCTGCTAGTGCCTTCTCAATCGGTGCTCGTGCCTGAGCAAGTTCAGGGGAAAAATCCTCGGGCACCGAAGGCGGAGTTTCCATGAGTGTCTCCTGGCTACGACGGTAATTGACCAGGTACATGAAAGCACGCACGGCTTGCTCGGGAGTAGGATAGGTGGGAATACGATGTTGTGCGAATAAACTTCGGGCCTTATTAGCAGAGCCATCACCCACCCAGCAGGTCAGGATGCTCGATGCCAACCTGCCGACACTTTTATCAATGACTGCTTGCGCTGCTTCACTGCGAGAGATAACAGCAGTGGGGCAGTTGAGCACCAGAACGGCGTCTATGCCTTTGTCTTTAGACAATATTTCCAAAGCATCAGCATAACGGCTTCCGGGTGCATCGCCGATGATATCAATGGGATTACCACGTGACCAGGTGGCAGGAAGTACCTGATCCAGCGCTTTTATTGTTTCAGTGGATAGCTCCGCGAGCAATCCTCCCTGGTCGATTAACGTATCGGTGGCCAATACACCTATACCACCACCATTGGTTAGGATCGCCAGCCGGTCACCTTTTGGTTTACACCCTGAAGCGAGAGTTTCTGCGGCATCGAACAGCTCCTCCAGGCTATAAACGCGTAACATACCGGCACGACGGAACACAGCATCATAAACCGCATCACTCCCGGCCAATGCACCGGTATGTGAAGCAGCAGCGCGGGCCCCCTCAGCATGGCGTCCGGCCTTAACCACAATGACAGGTTTCATCCGTGCCGCCGCCCGCGCCGCCGACATAAATTTGCGAGTATCAGTGACAGCTTCAATATAAAGCAGAATAGCACTGGTGTGGATGTCATTCGCCAGGTAATCGAGCATGTCTCCAAAATCCACATCAATCATGTCACCCAGAGAGACGAGGTGAGAGAAGCCGATGCCCCGAGCTTCCGCCCAGTCCAACAGGGAGGTGACAATCGCCCCTGATTGAGTGATAAAAGCCAGTTGACCTGTTATTGCGCCGAGATGGGAAAAACTAGCGTTCAAACACACCCCAGGAACCAGAACACCTAAACAGTTCGGTCCTGCAATACGCATAAGTTGGGGCATTGCAGCTTCGAGCAGTGCTTGTTTCGACACCTTGCCAGATGTTTCGCCACCGTCACCAAAACCGGCGGTGATCACCACCACTGCCTTTGTACCCAGCTGGCCCAGCTCATCGATAATAGCAGGAATAGTATCAGGCGGCGTGGCGATGACCGCGAGATCAGGCACTGCTGACAGGCTAGCGATATCAGGATAGACTTGTGTATTTTCGATCTTTTGGTACTTCGGATTAACCAACATGATCGATCCACCAAAACCAGCCTGCATAAGATTGCGTGCTAACACATAGCCGACAGAATCAACTTTTTTGCTAGCACCAATTAAAGCGATCGACTTGGGCTTAAACAGAAATTCAAGGTTGCGAATAGTCACTAAACTTTCACCAGTTTTTTATTTCAAGAATGAGATTTTTTTCCTTTAGCTTAATTATAGGTTGTAAACACGACAATGTTTTGTACAAATATCTAATCCATAAATTTGACGCACTTTGTGCTTCTCTCGACAAGCTGTGCAACGAATTAAAAATGAGTATGGAAGAAAACAAATTATGAGGCAATATGAGGCGAAATGTGGAATTGATTTAGAAATCAAAAGGCGTTTTTGTAAGGTTAAAAAATTTAGCGGATGTTTGGATTTGCTTCTTGGAATTAAGCTAGGGGAGATTGCCCCCCTAGCTCATTTTTACACGCAGTGATTAAGGCATTTCATGGCATAAATCGCAGCCTACCTCTGTCCCTTTTGACAAGGCAATATTATGAGTACCATCAGCTTGCCGATCGTCCGATTCAAAGACCCGGTTGGTAGATACTCTTGAAAGCACCGTACCTTTAAGATCTGCACCATGGCAGGCTTTACATTCTTGCGGGTTGCGTTCGTAAAACGATTCATGATCTTCATTCCAACGGCGATCATTCACATTGTGCATGCCGTGAGGGCCATTTATTGTCAGAGATAAGCTGCCTGTCTCATGACACACTGAACACTCGGAGATAAATCCGGCATGTCCCTGTAGTTGAATAGCCGTTAAATTATCGTTAGTGCTAGAATCAGCGACAGGCCAAATCGCATGCGTACTGCCATGACATGCCTCACAGCTAACACCACCATGTCCTCGACTATTGCGATACAAGGTATTATCTTGTTCAGCAAATCGTTTATTACTTGCAACGATGGCTTGCGCAGAATCATCTCCATCCTGAAACGCGCTAGATAATATAATGCTGTCACCGATGTGATCAATAGCATCACCTGTATGACAGGATTGACACTTGGGCAAATCGAGCCATGGTTGACGCGTGCTGCCATCTGCTAACGGAAATTTACCGGCTACTGCTAACAAACCACCGTGACAGTTTTGGCAATTGAGCCCAGCAGTAAACATAGCACCTCGAAAGCATTGAGTTTGTTTGCCCGGATGACAGTTATAACAAGCCTCTTTTCCAGCATCACTAATTATCGCGGGGTTCGATGTATCAGGCATTTCACCGGCTACGTTCATGCCATGCCGTCCGTGTACAGCATGAGACATTAAAGTTTTCCCAATTTGTTGGCCTTGCGGCCCGACGCCGGCAAGGTCTAATGCTGGGGAATAATGACAATCAGCACATAAAACGGGTGTACCACCGGCGAGATTTGTGTTGTGTTTACCGTCGTGCAGAAACAAAATGTTTTCCTTGTACTGGATAACAGGATTTTCATTATCACTCCAAACAATATTCGATGAACTGTATTTGCTCGCCGTTGCATCATCTGCTGCTTCATTACCGGTATAGTGACAGTTAAAGCAACTCATTTCCGTAGAGACTGGCAACGTTACATCAAGACTTGATAACAAAGACCCTGAAGATTTGTCGATCGCTGATACTTTAAATAGTGGATAGGGATTATAAACACCAGCATCATCGAAAGGTGTTATTGGAATTCCATCCGCGCTAAACCATTGCTGATTTGAATTATATTCAGGAAAACTCTGGACTCCATTTTGTTCGCTTGGCATTTTTACACCGAGTAATCCGGCATCTGGCTCAGGACTCATTCCAAACAATTCTTGCACATAATCCCAGAAATTTGTTTTGCCAATACTGGTGCTATTAATTGAACCCGTCGGATCCGCCGTTGCACTATATTGCACATCAACCTGAGAGGGACCGAGGATCTGTGGCCTCTGCGAGCGAGAACCTTTTTGAATCACCTGAGCATGAAGAACATTAAACGGTGGCAACACAGAAAATACTGAATAATCCTCGTCCATACAATGCATCCCTAAATCATTAAAGCCAAAAACTTGTACGTTGCCTGAAACAGGTGATGGATTTGGAGTCGGTGTTGGGTCAGGATCCGGTGAGGGAGATGGGTCAGGTGTTGGTATATCACCACCACCGATTCCACAGTTCTGTGGTGCTTTTTTAACAGCACTTTCTGCAAAGCTGTTATCTGCCTCAACTCTGATACGACAGGGTGGCACTGCAAGGTTTTTGATTTTCACTTCCCACTCACCTTCGCGATCTGAAGTCGTGGAGGCGATGAACACTAAACTGTCAGCATCGATAATGGAGACAAGTTGTTTAGACTTACTTCTGCCTTCAATTTTCAGTTTGTTTTCTTCAGCATCCCATTTGCTTTCTTTTATTAGTAATTTATAGTCAGACGAATTTGAAATTCGAGTATCATCATCATCGTCATCGTCTTTATCTCTCTTATCACTGGACTTGTTTGACGCCATTAAATCCGAAGTAAGAGAATCAGCTGACTGAGTTTCTGGTGATGACTCATCTGAGTTATTACAAGCGGCTAGCGTTATAATCAAAAAAACAATAATGCTAAACTCCGAAATTTTATTGCTATAAACAATTTCCTTTTTTCGTTTCATTTTGAAGAACTCCTTTAACATAAACATAGAATGAAAATATGGTGTTAGCGTAGAAGCTTGTTGTAAATCTTCAAATACATTATGAAATGAAACAACATGGGACAAACAACAATACACTCTTAATTTAGACGATAAACAAACTTACTTTCCTCTAAACAAAACTCATATCCTAAATGAGTGATTCGCTGGAGGTTGGGGGCCACTATGAAGTGTCGCCAACAGGGAAGTTGGCGTCAAACACCATGGAAGGTTATTGTGTCTTCATAGTGGCCCCCAATCTCCGGTGAATCAGCTACACGCTGAGTGTTGTTTAGAGGCAAGTAAACTTATCTTTCAATGTAATCGTAGCTGAGTTACATCTTTAATTAATTACGAAAAGATTACGATTTGTTAATGTTTTAATGGTTGATCGAAAATATTATTTAGATTTTCAACAACATCAAAATCATTCTTAACGTGAAATAACATATCTGATTTGCGAACGTCTTCGCTTACCACTATTCTATGAGTTAACATGTTGTCAGAGTGTGGTGTATTACATGATCATCAAGAAATCCCATTCAAGCTTGGCGCCCGTTCCCAACCTGGTGGTTTACGACACAACCCGAGCATCTTTCTCCTGGGATGCCGCTAAACGAGAGCTTGATGGTTTGCCCGGAGGAGGGCTAAACATCGCCCACGAAGCTGTGGACCGACATGCCCACAGTCCAAGACAAAATCATGTGGCCTTGCGTTGGATCGACAAGATGGAACAGCCGCATGATTTCACTTACGCCGGTTTGTACAAACTCACCAATCGCTTCGCCAATGTATTGCAACAATTGGGGGTAGGAAAGGGCGAGCGGGTGTTTGTGCTCGCACCACGTATTCCAGAACTCTATATTACCGCCTTAGGCACGCTGAAAAATCGCAGTGTTTTCTGCCCCTTATTTTCCGCCTTCGGACCAGAGCCTATTTGCGCGCGCATGGCTATTGGAGAGGCGAAAGTGTTGGTGACAACCGATACGCTCTACTATCGTAAGGTCGAGCAACTACGCGATAGGTTACCTAAACTTGAACATGTGTTGTTGGTAAACGAACAGGGTGAAACAACCGCAGTGAAAGGCACTCATGACTTTAATTCGCTATTGAATGTTGCCGATGATCATTTCACCATCCCACCGACTGATCCAGAAGACATGGCTTTATTGCATTTCACCAGCGGAACCACCGGTAAACCCAAGGGTGCCGTTCACGTTCATGCAGCGGTAATCGCTCACCAAAGCACGGCCAAGTTTGCGCTCGATTTGCACCCCAGCGACGTTTATTGGTGTACTGCCGATCCCGGCTGGGTCACCGGCACCTCTTACGGTATTATTGCGCCACTGACTATTGGTGCAACTCTGATTGTTGATCGAGAGGAATTCGACGTTGAACGCTGGTATCGTATTCTGCGGGATCAAAAGGTGAATGTCTGGTACACCGCGCCAACGGCAATTCGCATGATGATGAAGTTTGGTGTGGAGCTACCACGCAAAACTAATTTCAGCGAACTCAGATTTATGGCCAGCGTTGGAGAACCGCTAAATCCGCAAGCTGTGGTGTGGGGCGAGCAGGCATTCGGCCTGCCGTTTCACGATAACTGGTGGCAGACCGAAACCGGCGCTATCATGATTGCCAATTACTCCACCACGGATATCAAACCGGGCTCTATGGGACGGCCTTTGCCAGGTATCGAAGTTGCGATCCTGCGACGCACCAACGATAGTCAAATCATCGTTTTCGATCAGCCTGATCAAGAAGGTGAGCTGGCTTTGCGAGTCGGTTGGCCATCCATGTTTCGTGGTTACTTGGGCGAAGACGAACGTTACCGAAAATGTTTTGTCGATGACTGGTATTTGAGTGGCGATCTCGTCAGGCAGGATGAAGACGGTTATATTTGGTTTGTCGGCCGGGCGGACGATGTGATCAAATCGTCTGGCCATTTAGTTGGGCCGTTTGAGGTTGAGAGCACACTGATGGAACACCCTGCAGTATTAGAAGCGGGTGTTATCGGCAAACCCGACCCGGTGGCCATGGAAGTCGTGAAAGCATTTGTGGTTCTGAGGCCAGGTTATATTGCTAGTGAGGTGATGAGCCGCGAACTACTGGCACATGCGCGTAAACGATTAGGCGCAGCGGTGGCGCCGAAAGAAATCGAATTCCGCAACGATCTTCCTAAAACCCGATCAGGTAAGATTATGCGACGCTTGTTGAAGGCACAGGAATTGGGCTTGCCGGAGGGAGATACTTCAATGTTAGAGGATGGGAGTAAGGTACATGAATGAAGAAGAGCTAAGGCAAAACATTACAGATACGCTATTAGAAATTGCACCAGACATTGAGACCATTAAAATTGATCCAGCTATAAGTTTTCGTGATCAGTTCGAAATCGATTCGGTGGATTTTCTTAATTTTGTGCTGGCCCTGGAAAAGAGACTAGGCGTAAAGATTCCCGAAATCGATTATCCTAAGCTTTCCAGTTTGAACGGTTGTCTTTTGTATCTTGCAAAAGAACGTGTAGAAGATTCTTAGCTTTCAGTGGACTGTTTAAGTCACGTTGTGCACGGAGTCGTCCACTGCTCAGCCCAACAAAACCTTTATATGTGCCGCAACACTGCGTCCCAGTGCAGATAGGTTATATCCCCCTTCCAATGTCGAAACGATACGACCATTGGCGTATTCATCAGCAACCGCTTTGATTTCTTCCGTCACCCAGGTGTAGTCATTTTCCTTGAGGCGAAAATTAGCTAGAGCATCTTGCTCGTGAGCGTCGAAACCGGCTGAGATCAGAATCAATTGCGGTTTGAATTTTACTAATGGCCGCGACCAATTAGTTTGCACGGCGCGACGAAATTCATCCCCAGTTGTTCCAGCCGGCAGGGGGACGTTGATGATATGATTGCTTTTGCAGTTTACATCACTGTAAGGATAAAAAGGGTGCTGAAAAGTAGAACACAACAATACGCGGGGCTGATCCTTGAAAATATCCTCAGTACCGTTGCCATGATGAACATCAAAGTCGACGATTGCCACACGCTCTAATCCCCAGGTCTCAAGAGCATGTGCAGCGCCGACGGCAATGTTATTGAAAAAACAGAAACCCATAGCCTGTGAATGTTCGGCATGGTGACCGGGCGGACGCACATTGCAAAACGCATTGGAAACTTCACCCTTCATCACCAAGTCCACCGCTTCTACAACTGCTCCGGCGGCATGCAGGGCTGCGGTCAGCGTATGTTTATTCATTGCAGTATCGGGATCAATCCAAACCAGTTTTTCAGCTTTAGGCGCAAGCTGAAAAATGCTTTCAATGTATTCTTCATCATGGACTCTACTGAGCTGCGCGAGAGTGGCGAGTGGGGCTTGGTAATGGCGCAATAGTACATCGAGACCACTCGCGATTAATTGATCCGAGATTGCTGATAAACGCGCCGGACATTCCGGGTGGCCTGCTCCCATTTCATGGCGTGCACAATCGGGATGGGATATGAAAGCTGTCGTCATACAATCTCACTATTTAGGAATTATGTTTCTTGCAAATCAACCACAGCGATTATGATCACCGTGAATCTGATAGCAATCATTAAAAACTAAACTATAATTTTAGTATAAAACAAAAACAGGTGCAGAATGGTGAATGAAAATAAAAACCAGATTCAAACTAATTATAGTTTATCTGTGGCATTTACTAATTATAGACGATTCCCACTAAAGAACATGCTTCCTCGTTTTACCTACCATACGTTGAGAAATCGACCAATATCTGAAAGGATTTTAAAACTGGTTGAGTGTTATGAGTAATCAGGACATCGAATCCCTTCAGAAGCGGAAACACTCCGCAACTGTCAAGCCGAAATTTACTGACGAGCAGCACTATAGTAAATCTACTGGGACGCAAAGTGGGGTGCCCCTGTTCCTCCGTGGAGCTATCACTGCGACGGCCACTCAAGAAACTGTCCAACGTCAAGCCAAGGAACAAAATGCAGCGATTGAGGAACTCACCGTAGCCGCGCCAGAAAATGAATACGAACAGGAAGCTGATCGCGTATCCGATCAGGTGCTGCACATACCTGAATCGCGGGTTCAACGCCAGGCAGAATGTTCAGGCGGTACAGTCACCTGTAACGAAGATGGGGTGATCCAGTCACAAGCGACGACGACTGGATCGGCAAGCTCAATCCAGAAAACACCGTCGGGATTCAGCTCTCGACTTGCCGTACAGAAAAACGGCGGAACATCTCTGCCTGCTTCGTCCCGTGCTTATTTCGAGCCGCGATTCGAGCATGATTTCAGTCAGGTTCGTATTCACGATGGGCCGGAAGCTGCAGAGCTGTCCCAAGATATAAATGCTCGGGCTTTCACCATGGACCGACATATCTTCTTCGCGCCAAATCAATTTCGGCCAGGCCAGGCAAGGGGAAACCGTTTGCTGGCTCATGAGTTGACGCATGTCGTGCAGCAATCGAAGCGCGGGACGCATGCCGTCTATCGCGAGCCTGACACAGCAAGTCCTGCGAAATCGGCCAAGTCTTTTGACGGCGCTCGATGGTTCGCCCGATTCAAGGCAGCCACCACCGTCTCGCTCGCCAACCTCGGTTTGGCAGGGGAGAACGTAATCTTGATTCAAGCCATCGAGGATTTCCAAGACATAGACGACATCGCTCATCCGGCACATTACAACCCAAATGATCGGACAATCTATTTTTCCTACTCGGGATTCCGCCATCAATACAACGAACATGTGATCAAGAAAAAAGACTGGCCCCCTGAACGCTTTGAAAGCCAAATTATAGAAGCAGCGTTGGAAGAGGCATTTCACGCTTACCAGGACGCACCCAGGTTTCGAAGTTCTGCTTTTGCAGATTTTGAGAAAGAAGTCGGCCTGAAGTTGCGGAAGGAGTTCATTCGATTAATCGACAACGGCGTGATGGACAGCTACGAGAAGTTCAAAACTTACGTCCCGCATTTCACCAAGACATACCTGCCGGAAGACAAGGTCATCGCTTTCCTCGGCGAGAATGAACCGTTGGATGCCCGATCAAAAGCATGGCAGCTTTCGGCGAGGGAAGAGATCATGAATCAGTGGCTGCATATACTCGAAGACAGTTACTTTCGTGCACGAAGCATGGTTTCGGGACTCCGAGGGCTTGGCAAAAAAACACCGCTTCCGGAGGAAAAAAAGTATCAAGTGTCACGTATCGAAAAACAGGCTGCCGGGTTCGCCCGCATGAAAGTCGACGAGATCCGGCTCGCTTTGCGGTTGAAGGATCTAGAAATAGAAAAAGATCCTGAGCGACGAAAAACAATCGAGACTGACATTGCGAACCTTCGAACGAAGCTCGACTGGAAAACACGAATACCAACGTTGGAAGCAGAAAAGAAAAATCTCGAAAAAGAATACCTCGCTCTTGACCCCTTCAAACCAGCGGAACACAAGCGAGCTACTGAGGTGTTTACTCAGATGACGAAAGTGACAGAGATGCTGGACAACCTGTACGTGCTTCGAGACGGCGTTGAGGCCGTGATGAAAAAACGAGGCTGGTTGCTACCCCGGTAAGGTGTAGGGACAAGCTTCTAGGAGAGCGCAGTAGATTTTTCCTAAGTCTGGCAAGCTCTAGCTTATTCAAGCACGATTTTGATAAGTAACATGAGTCCAACGCCAAACACAAACGCCATCAAGTTAATAACGTTGGTTTTCAGTTCGTCGTGTTTACTGACCTCCGGGACAAGATCAGAAGCACCAATATAAAGAAAATTACCGGCAGCAAAAGGAATCAAGAACGCGATATTAATATTAAAGGATACGGCATATGCTACCAATCCACCGAGTAAAAATGTTAGTGCCGAGAGGACATTAAAGAGCAGCGCTTTACGCTTGCTCCAACCTCCGTGTATCAAAACTCCAAAATCCCCGAGTTCCTGTGGAATTTCATGTGCGGCCGCCGCGAGCCAGGCCATGATACCCAGACGGATATCGATCAAAAATGTTCCCGCGATAGCGAGGCCGCCGATGAAGTTGTGTAGGCCATCGCCGATGAGAATTAAATAGGTCAGCGGTTTTTTACAGTCGGCATTGGCTCGATGGCAGTGATGCCAATGCAGCAGTTGTTCAAGTGCCATGAAGACGATGAAGCCTGCCAGTATCCAGCAATAGAAAACGGTGGTGTTCCCCATCTGGGCAATACCTGCAGGGATCATGTGAAAGAAGGCTCCACCGATCAATGAGCCTGCAGCAAAGGAGACCAATGGCAAGATAAGTCGGTCTAGTGTTGATTTTTTTAGCAGAAGCGTGACGCTGCCGACCAGCGCAATCGCACTCATCAGAAGACTGCTGCTGATAATCCACGCTAAAGTGCTCATTAATTCTTTCGTCCTACTCCGTATAATAAACCAATTTAACTTCTATAATTATATGTATAAAACTGAAGAATGCCGAGTTAAGGCGTAACTTAATTTTCATATGTCCTGATGAACGGGCTTAACCAATAAAGGCTTAGTGATGTTGAGTGACAGAATAAGAAATAGCTTAAACAAGTCAGTACGGACATTCATTAATATCTTACCAATCATCTTGGGAATGTTATTGTTGATCAGTTGGTTCATAATTATCGTTAAAGATAGCGTTTCCATAAACTTATTCACTGGCCATGGCTTACTCGATGCGTTTCTCGGCGCAAGCATCGGTAGCGTAGCGGCGGGCCATCCCATAGTAAGTTACATGCTTGGTGGTGAATTATTGACTGCAGGCATAAGCCTGTTTGCCGTGACCGCCTTAATTGTCAGTTGGGTGACGGTTGGTATCGTGCAATTGCCTGCAGAAGCCCTGTTATTGGGTAAGCGCTTCGCCATTTATCGCAACCTGATCAGCTTTGTATCAGCGATTGTCGTGGCGTTTTTGACGGTGTTTACTCTGCAGTTAATGGGATTAACGTGATATGGAGCGCAAAGATAAGGGAGGTAGACAGGGAAGCGGGAAGGGTGGTTGGTTATTTCTCGCAGTGGTAGTGTCAATGTATGGAATTGGTGCTTTGATAGACTGGGATCTGACGCAGCAAGCTCTGGATATGTTTATTTCGATGGCAGATAAAATCGTCCCTATGCTGGTACTGGTATTTATTCTGTTATTCATAAGCAATTTAATTCTCAACCCTAAACGGATTGAAAAATATCTTGGCAAACAATCTGGACTGAAAGGCTGGTTTTTTACCATTGCCGCAGCGGTTCTATCTACCGGACCCAGTTACGTCTGGTACGCTATACTGGCTGATCTTAAGCAACAAGGTATGAGCAGTGCTTTGATGGCTGCTTTTATTTATAGTAGAGCTGTCAAACTTCCTCTTTTACCGCTTATGATCCACTATTTTGGAATTGCTTATACCTTGCTGCTTTGCCTGTACTTGATTGGCTTTTCAGTTGTTAATGGTATTGTTATGCAAAATCTGGAAAATAATGGCGTCATTGCTAGTCGAAGGTGATTTTGATCAAAGGTTTACCTCTAAACTCAAACAGGAAACATAACATATGTCCAGAAATTGGGATTGGCTTCCGAGATAATTTGTGAGCTTGTTAACCAACAGTCATCAATGCGAGTAGCCTGTAGACTAACGCACTCAGCAACATTCCACCGAAGAATAGCCACATATGACGATACCGCCTCGCCATGGGGATGAGTTCGTGAATTGAGACAAATATCATAGCGCCTGCGGCGAAGGACATGAAAAATGGATTGAGCGACGGCAGGCTATTCACAGCAACGAGACCAATAATCGCGCCAAGCGGTTCGGCAAGGGAGGAAAGCAGCGCAGCACCAAATAGAAAGCGTTTGCTCTTAAGTGTGACTGCCGGTACAGCCATCGCGAACTCTTCGGGCAAATTATGGAGGGCTATGGCGAGGGCCACAAGGATACCAAGCGATGGTGAAGTGATATAAGCATTGGCCATCGAGAATCCTTCCGGCACGTCATGCAGGATCACACCAAAGATAACGAGATACACTGATCTGAGCAAACGTGGATCGATGCCTCTTTTTTCTTCGACCAAATGTGTATGTGGGATGATGATATGCGCGGTCCAGACCAACCCTGCCCCCAGTGCCGTGGTCAGAAAAGTGGTACGAGTCCCGATTGCAGCGTTCGATTCTGGAATAAGCTCAAATAGCGAAATCAGTAACATGATGCCTGTAGAAAAACCAATTCCGGCAGCGATTAACTTAGTATTCTCCTTCAACCAAATTGCCAACAAGACGCCTATGCATGTTGTGACACATGACATGAGTGATAGCAGGATGATTGTGAAATATTCGGTTGTGCTCATGTTAATTTACATGCGAAACATAATAATAGAGTGATAGGTCGGCTTGGATTACATAATAGACTATCTTCGCATTGGGCATCGTATGTGATGATATTTTAGTCTTATTCACGAAGATTTATTCCATTACTTTGGCAACACGATCTATATAATGATAGAAGATCTATGCATGTAAGTTTGTTATTACACATTTTATTACAAACTCAGTTTGTCAGGTTCGTACGAGGAAGATGACAATGACTCATTGGTTCAAAGCAATATCGCTATATCTGCTCCCGCACCATTTACTCTCGCGAATAGTACAGTGGAGCACGCGATGTCGGTACTTTCCATTGCGCAAATCCCTAACACGTTGGTTTGTTGGTCGCTACAACGTTAATATGTCTGAAGCTCTGGAGCCGGATCCCACCGCCTATCCAGACTTCAATAGTTTTTTTACTCGCGCGTTACGTCCCGAAGCGCGTCCTGTCGCTCAAGAAGCAGGACAAATTTGTTGCCCGGTCGATGGCGTTATAAGCCAATTAGGCGATATACAGGATACACAAATATTTCAAGCTAAGAGCCATAATTACTCTTTAACAGAGTTGCTTGGCGGTTCCGAAACACGGGCAAAACCATTTATGGCTGGGCGGTTTGCGACTATGTATCTTTCTCCCGGCGACTATCATCGACTGCATATGCCTTTGTCTGGTCGATTGCTGGAAACTGTATATATCCCTGGGCGGTTATTCAGCGTATCGCCCGACTACACTGAGTCTATTCCTCACCTATTTACACGAAATGAGCGTGTGGTTTGCGTTTTTCAAACAGAGGCTGGACCGATGGCTGTAATCTTGGTGGGTGCTATCTTTGTGGGAAGTATTGAAACAGTGTGGGCCGGTGAAATCACACCGCCTCGGGGTAAAGCGATCAAGGTGACGACCTACGAAGTCAATGGTGATAATGTTATCCAACTAGAGCGAGGTGAGGAGATGGGGCGTTTCAACATGGGTGGGTCGACCATTATTGTTCTGTTCGGGCCTGACTGTGTTAAATGGCGGGCAGGACTTGAACCCGAAACGAGTGTTAAATTTGGTCAAGCATTGGGTAGCGTGCTGCGTCCCTCGACTAGTTAATGTCATTGAACCAAGGAAAATTCCAATAGCACAATCACTAACCCATATCGCATACCGAGATCGTTCCGGAGTTGTGCTTTTAGAATGTTAATCTTATTACTCTTCCGACTCTTCCAGTTCTTTGCGATATTCTTCTGCAGCCGCAAGCTCTTCCTTTAACATCTCAATATGTTCATCAAGATAATCTTTTTCTTCTTCAAGTGTAGGTCTTCCCCAACCCCAACCCGGTTCATGGCCGTAAGGCGGCATAGGAGGGTGCCACGGTCCCATCATATGGTAACCATGAGGCCAGCAAAGCCGTAAACGCCTTCTTCTTCGTGTAGGCATAGTTTTTTCTCCCTTCAACTGACATTATGAATATTTCAGTTTGTGACTTTGAAAAAGTAAGCGATTGTATGAATATTCTCGTCATTATAATAAAATAGAGAAGACAAAAGAATGGATTCTATATCACGCACTTACACTACATTAGCTATGTTATTTTTCGAATGATGACTTTCAATGAGTTTGCTACAAGTCTCCGAAATCGATGAACTTGCAGTTGTATGTTGAAACTGAACACCAATACCGTTCATAGAACGGTGTACAACATTTGCTTCAAAACAACATTCTTTTTCACTCTCAGGGTCATCGAAAAGAATGACTAATGAGGAATTCTTGGGAAAAAGCAAAGCATCAGTTTGAATAAACATGCCTGAAGAAGTTAAATTTTCTGTTTTTGCCAGTACTTTAGTTTTTCCGTTTTTATACAAGCGGACAAACATTTTTTTTAATGTACGTTTAAGTTTACGTTGATCCCGCATTTTAATATTCTCCTTCCTCAAATTTGCCCTTGTACGCCTTTAATATTAGGTGAAATTTTTGCAAATTCCAGTAACAAATGCGATTTAATTACATTGAATTTCCCATCCATTTGACTACTGTTACATTAAAAGAGTAAGGGGAAATAATAAAGGATGCAGCAATGAATTTTGTGTATGCAGTTGCAGGTTTACTCGTGGTATCACTACCTGGACTGCAAGCACTCAAATACGCTGACAATCAGGAAACAAAAAGCACTTGGCAGACGCTTGCTGGTTTCGCGGAATCGTCGCCACAGTTTTTTGTGTCTGAGGTGGATGGCGGGAATTATTTTGGGACGGAAGACTCTTTTCCGTTTCTTGCCTCTAAACAAAACTCAGCCTGATGAGGACTTGCCAATATCAGTAACGTGATTTTGAAGACACAATAACCAGTCCATGGTGTTTGACGCCGACATCCGTGTCGGCGACACTTCAAAATCACGTTACTGATATCGACAACTCAGTGTTTTTTCATTTGGCTGAGTTTTGTTTAGAGGCAAGTTCCGTTTTACAAAACAAAAGTAGAGAATATACGCTTTAAGCCGGAGGCAACCAAATCGTGGTGATAGCAGATCAAGCACTACTTACGTTCGGGCCGGTGCCATCGCGCCGACTTGGGCGTAGTCTGGGTATCAATAATATTCCGCCAAAATCCTGTTCTTATTCCTGCGTTTATTGCCAGGTTGGACGGACACGGGAGCAGGAAATTATGCCACGCACTTTTTATCAACCGGAAGAGATTAAGCATGCGGTGCTCGCTCAGGTAGAAGCCGCCCATCGTGCTGGCGAGACCATCGATTATTTAACCTTTGTGCCAGACGGCGAGCCGACGCTGGATGAACATTTAGGTGAGACGATCGACTTGCTTCGGCTTCTGGGAATTAAGATCGCAGTAATTTCCAATAGCTCGCTGGTTTGGCGGGAAGACGTGCAGAACAGGCTGAGCAAAGTAGACTGGGTGTCACTCAAAGTGGATGCAGTCGATGAGGTAATATGGCGGCAGGTCAATCGGCCACACGAAGAACTTCAACTGTCTGACATCCTCCAGGGGATAGAACGTTTTGCGAAACAATTTCAAGGTGAACTTTGTACTGAGACCATGTTAGTTGAGGGTATCAATGATAGCCAAGCATCTGTCGCGTCGGTTGCAGAATTTCTGGCAAAGATAAAATTTCACAAAGCATACTTATCCATCCCGACCCGTCCACCGGCTGAGACAGGCATCCGTGCGCCGAATGAGGAAGTAATCAACCGCACCTATCAGGTGTTACAGGCGAAGGTTCCGGCTGTAGAGTACTTGATTGGCTATGAGGGCGATGCCTTTGCTTTTACCGGCAATGCAGAACGGGATCTACTCAGCATTACCGCCGTGCATCCCATGCGCAAAGAGGCTGTCAATGAATTGTTGATCAAGGCTGGAATGGATTGGGAATTGGTGCAACGTTTGATGACTGAGGGCAAACTTAAACAAGTGGATTTTGCAGGCGCGCGTTTTTATATCAGACGCGTGCATCATTATCCTTAGTTCTACTCAAGATAAGAGTGCTTGTGTAGCTCTTCAATCTTGCTCTTCTAGCATTTCTATTTTCATGAATATACATTTACTTGAGCCTGTTTCGATCTATACTTTAATGAGATGTGGTAAAGGTATAAACATGTTCAAATCAATATTTTATTTTTAGTATTTGTAACTGCGGTGGTACAAAAAAATGGAGGATAACAATGAATACACAAGATCAGCTTCAAGCAACAGTTGATGCATTAGTTCAGAAAGGCAAGGGCATTCTTGCCATGGATGAAAGCAGCCCGACTATCGCTAAACGCTTCAAGGCAATTAATGTTGAATCGACCGAAGAAAACCGCCGTTCTTATCGAAACTTAATATTGGGAACTCCAGGATTGGGTAAGTTCATCAGCGGCGTTATACTATTCGAAGAGACGCTCGGGCAGTGCACTGACAATGGCACACCGTTGCCTGTGTTAACTGCACAACAGGGTATTGTACCGGGTATCAAGGTCGATAAAGGTAAAATACCGTTGGCCAACGCACCCGGCGATGAAATTACTGAAGGATTAGACGGACTGGGCCAACGTCTGGTGGGATACAAAGAACAGGGCGCCCGTTTTGCGAAATGGCGAGATGTCTATAACATCTCTGTATCCTTGCCTAATCGGCTTGCCATAGAGACCAATGCTGAAGTGCTTGCACGTTATGCTGCTATTTGTCAGACTCAGGGCATTGTGCCTATTGTTGAGCCGGAAGTGCTCATTGATGGCGATCACAGCATCGAACGCTGTGCAGAGGTTACGGAAGCCGTGCTACATGAAGTGTTTCATGCACTGCATCGGCATAATGTCGTTCTGGAACATATGCTGCTGAAACCAAGTATGGTGATTCCCGGTAAAACACACACACGCAAAGCAAGCCCGGAAGAAGTCGCGGAACAGACTATCAGGATATTCCGTCGCACAGTACCCGCTGCGGTACCCAGCATCAATTTTCTCTCCGGTGGACAGACACCGGTAGAGGCTACCGCTAACCTCAACGCATTAAATCGTTTATCGCAACAACCCTGGGAATTGAGTTTTTCTTATGGTCGCGCCTTGCAGGAACCCGCCTTGCAGGCCTGGAAAGGTGATTCGAATAATGTTCTAAATACTCAAGCTGCACTCTATAAACGCGCCAAACTTAACGGCGCAGCACGTCATGGAGATTACATACCAGAGATGGAGTCCACAGATGAGTGAAGGGAAGCAAACGTGAAACAGACACAAGCTAAATACATTCGCTGGTTTCGCGAATTGACGGTGGACGATGTACCTCTGGTTGGCGGCAAGAACGCTTCTCTTGGCGAGATGTACCGAGAACTTACCCCGCAAGGAGTACGTGTTCCAAATGGCTTTGCCACCACTGCCGATGCTTATCGACACATGCTCGAGACGTCTGGCGCCTGGAACAAGCTACACGCTTTACTCGACGATGTGGACAAGCGCAATGTAAAAGATTTGGCCTTGCGTGCGCATCAAGCCCGCGAGATCGTTTACGGCGCTGGACTTTCGGATGAGCTTCGCAAAGAAATACTTGAGGCATATCATCAATTGCAGCAGGAATACGGGCCGGACCTCAGTTTGGCAGTTCGCAGTTCCGCCACTGCTGAGGATTTGCCAACCGCCAGCTTCGCCGGTCAACACGAAACTTATTTACATATACGTGGCGACGAGATGCTGCTCGATGCCTGTCGGCGCTGTTTCGCCTCGCTGTTTACCGAACGCGCTATTGCTTATCGTATCGATCAGGGCTTTGACCATTTTAAAGTTGCGTTATCCATTGGCATCATGAAAATGGTTCGCTCTGATTTGGCAGCGAGCGGTGTCATATTTTCCCTGGATACAGAGACAGGATTTTCGGATGCTGTGTTTATCACCGGTGCTTATGGACTGGGCGAAAACGTGGTGCAGGGCG
>Ga0316204_10001115_pt1 | contig 78930 bp, 71 predicted proteins | sample 6monrhotite_MG_2_FD_205661 | JGI IMG/M metagenome (GOLD analysis project Ga0316204, IMG submission 205661) | Microbial mat bacterial communities from mineral coupon in-situ incubated in ocean water Damariscotta River, Maine, United States -... | ecosystem: Environmental > Aquatic > Marine >... | reverse complement strand
AAAAAACTGCTTTAGCGAGAAAAGTTCGTTAGCGCTATATCAGCGCCAGCTGAAGCCTTTGATGTTGGGGTATCTGTGATATTTTACCGGACACCGTTACCAACCAGGTGAACGCAAAACTTTTCATCCGACAATTGCTCCTGCATTGTTCTAACTACGCCCATCCATGGGCTAGTACGCTAATTAAACCAACTGATTGCACTCTAAACGTGCGGCCAACTGATTATTCTAGGATAATCACAGCTATCTTTGCAATTCACAGCTAATAGCCTCTCGACATAGAGGCTTTCTATTCTAACTTTTCGTAAATCTTAATTCACCGCTGCCTACTGCGGGCACAAACCCGATGGGAATACTAACGGATTCTCTAAAATGGTCAGTTCATCTATTATTTAATGTGTTTTTGTATTTTCAATAATCGGTAGGATTTTATCAAATAAAGTGTAAGTGGATTCAATAGCGTGCGTCGCTGTTTGATAATACTGATTTGGTTCAATCTCAATACTTTCAGCATCAATCAATGTTGATCTCAAGGTGTCAAGAAAAGTATTGCAGTTGTTCATGCTTGTATCGAATTCGCTTTTTAAGGGGCTGCTATCTATTTTTCCATAATTTAGAAGAGGGTTTAATGAGTTGTTGATGATTTTTTTTGATCTCTCCAAAAGGTAGATGAGTTTTATTCGATTTTCTACGCTACATTCCGCTTGTGCGGCCACTCCTGTTCCAATACCTCTTGCTTGTCCTATTGTTTCAGCCAGTAATGGAATATCGCTTACTATTGAATTGAGAAGCCGCTGATGAAAGTTGTCAATTCTATTTTTGAAATAGGTCAATTCCGTTGTGTCTTCTAATGTTTCGAGAAACTGTCCAATAAGCCTGGTATGCTTGGAAAAACTCACTTGGGGGGATAGTGTGAGAACTTGTTGTTTAAGGGTTTGCCAATCGTCAAACATGTATTGAATTGCATCGTCTTTTATAACGGCTTCTTTCTTCATCAAAAGCTTCTTTAACGCTTCCAGGTCAGAATCTATCTCACTTTGTATTGACATGAGTGGACTCTTAAAGGATCCATCTCCTTTTAAAAAGGCGTTTGCCATACCTCGGTGCTTAGGTAGGTGTTCTATAAGTCGACGACTGTTTCTAATAAAACTAAACAACCATTGCTCCTGCGTTTTAACGAATTTTTCACTCTGATAGAATCGAAATATGGTAAATAAAGCGCAAGCCAAAACGACAATGCAAGGTGTAATGATCAGAATCATAAATGATGCTCTATGTCTATTCTTGTGAAGCAACAATGTTGCTGTTGAAGTCTTCCGCGAGTTTAGATAAATAGCTGGCAGTTTCATTTGATTTTTCAATGACCACCATATTCTTATACGCCATATCATTTATTGAATTGATGTTGCTCGATATATTTTGGCTAATCTCGTTTTGTTTTAATAGTGTTAAATTTATGGAAGACATTTTGTCTCGTGTTTCTTTGGATTGTTGACTGATTTCAGATAACGCTTGAGCAGCCTTTGTCGAAAACTTCACACCTGTTTGTACAGAACTATTAACGGAAGCAATGTCGTTAACAATATGCTCAACTTCTTGTTGCATTTTAACGATGAGCTCACGAATTTCTATCGTCGAGCTTCCGGTTTTGTTCGCCAACCCCCTAACTTCATCAGCAACTACAGCAAACCCTCGTCCATGCTCCCCGGCTCTTGCTGCCTCGATTGCCGCATTCAGTGCAAGTAAGTTCGTCTGCTCGGTGATACCTTGGATCACATTGGTAATATGGCTAACTTCATCTGAAACATTTTTTAATGAGTCGATAGAAGATGAGGTGTTTGTCACAACGTTGTTAATGGTTGTCATTTCCTGGTTCATGTTTTGAACAACGTTTTCTCCCTCTTCTGCAAGTTTTGCATTAGCTTCAGACATAGTGTTGGTTTGCCCTGCTTCTTCAGCCACATGGGCTATACTTTCGGCCATTGAGTTAATGCTGTTAGATACATCAGAGACGGATTGCATTTGCTCAACTGTACCAGCAGTGCCTTTTTGTACAATTTTGTTGAGCTCGTTTGCCGCATTCAATACTTCACCCATCGCGTTTGATATATTAATTTGTGCACGCTTTTGTCGAATGCCAAGCAAGTTGACCGTGCCAGAAAATTCAGCAAGATCGCCTGATTGATCGGCTTTTAGTCGATTATTGAAATTTGCTGTAGAGAAACTTTCGAGCGCTTCTTTTAAGACTGTTCTTTGACGTTTGTAAAACTGATAGGTAAGAAACGTTGCCCAATTGAATGCAGCAAAGGTTAGGATAAAGAGTACTAGTGCGCTGCTCTTTTTGAACTCCATTCTCTCAAGAGAATAGAGTGAATCACGTGTAAATGGGTTTTTGCTGCTAGCGTGGCTTATTATTTCTATTTGTATAAGTTCTTCTAAAGTGAGCAGGTAGTCTAAAAAAAGTACCGTAAAAGGTATCATTATAAGCAGATACATACATGCAAGCTTGGCCAGAGTGCTTAAGTTTGAAAATTGCTTGGTTACTGGGGCCGTTAGTATTTTCATGGTATAAAATTGTTCTTTGAATAATAATCACAAACAAGGTCGGGAGCGTAAAAACGCTATCGGTTATCAAATATAGGGACTTTAATTGCTTTCCTCATATGATTTATGAATGTGCTAGCGCCCAATAAGTGCAAAGGAAGATGAGCAACTCCAAGTGAGTTTAAACATTAATACGGGGATAGAAAACCTGGAGCAGGATAGTATGGCGGTGAAATATCGTACAGAAATAGTTGATAAAGAAATTGCGTACAAAGGCTTTTTTAAACTTGAGAAATATCGCCTTCGCCATTCTCTTTTTCAGGGGGGGATGAGTAATACAATGAGTCGTGAGCTTTTTGAGCGTGGCCACGCTGTTGCTGTTCTGCCTTATGATCCTCAACGTGATGAAGTCGTGTTATTGGAGCAATTTCGTATTGGTGCATTGAACGGGGTAAATGGCGCGTGGTTGACAGAAATTATTGCAGGGATGATCGACAAGGATGAAACAGCGGAGCAAGTTGCCAGGCGCGAAGCGGTTGAAGAGGCCGGTTGTGAGATAAAAGAACTTATCCCTATTTGCAACTATTATGTTAGCCCAGGAGGGACTAGTGAAACTATTGAGCTATATTGTGGAATAGTTGATACTGAACAAGTTCAAGAAGGTATATATGGGCTTGAAGAGGAAAACGAAGATATTCGTGTATTTAAGACATCGTATCAGCAACTGATTGGTTGGTTGGAGCAGGGAAAAATAAATTCTGCAGCCCCTGTTATTGCTGTTCAGTGGCTAATGTTAAACCGGGAAACGCTTCGGCGAGAGAGAAAAGGGTAGTTGGGGAGAATTATATGAAATCGGTTTTAGTTGTTTTTGCTGGATTGCTGTCGCTGCTGTACATACTAAACCCTGGTGCGGGGATATTCGAGCTGATTCCCGATAATATCCCATTTTTTGGAAATTTAGATGAAGCAACGGCGGTGATGATTTTTCTCTCATGTTTACGCTACTTTAATGTCGACGTGGCAAACTTTTTTAAACGTCCCCCACGGATTAAGTAATGATTATCCTAGAAAAAGCAGTTGGACGCGCAATTAGAATGCAGGATATTGTTTTGAATAGCGTACTAGCCCATGGATGGGCGTAGTTAGAACACAATGCAGGAGCAATTGTCGGATGAAAAGTTTTGCGTTCACCTGGTTGGTGAAGCAAGCTTTTTTCATATAGCTAAGCGAAACAAGAGCCTGTGTTATATTTCGTGGATCAACTGCTTTTTTTAGGATTATTTATCGCACGTTATAAGTCACTTGTCGGGCTTGTTTGTATGCTTTAATAGCTGATTACGTAGCACCTTTGGTAGCCCCTTTATTGTTAACACGTCATTTGATTCATCGTAAATGACTTTGTCGTTTAGTTGAAACGATGAGAAACTAATCGAGAGATCTTTTTCCCGGCCAGAGAACCGTACATATTTTTTTAAACTACGACGATCCAGTAAAATATCTTCTTCCTGCTTAGGATTATGGCTTAGCATCTCCTTAACAAATTTCTCGCAATCAATGCCGTTGAGCTCTTTTGAAAGCCCTGGAATGTTTATCGGTTCATCTTTTTTTTCTTGTTCTACACAGTGATCGATAATTTTTTCACGATATTCCTGGATATTCTCTTTGGGAACAAATTTGCTAAAGGCCTCAACGCCTGCGAGAAAGTTATTGGTTGATTCTTCTTTGTCGATACTGTTGGCAAAGCCGAAGAGATCTCGCATTGTCTCTGCTAACAATACATTTCCTTTTGGTGGAACTAGCGTGAGATAGGGATATTTTCTTTTTTTCTTCCACTCGGTGATATCGATTTTGGCACCACAAAGTGATGCGCCGGTGTCGATGTAGGAGTGGGTGGTAACATCAAGCAATTCATCGATTGCTAGAGACTCATTTTGATTTGCAATGAACAGATAAAAGAAACGTTGGCTTTTAGATTCCTCAAGAAAAAAAAGAAAATGAGAGTTTAATTCAATCCCTTTTTGATTGACGGCTTCTTCAAGTTGTTTCATAAATGTTTTACTAAAGGCGGAAAAAGTACATTCATCACCAAGAAATGAAGATAACGCGTTTTCAAGCATTGCTACTTCGTTTTCATCTGAAAAGCTGCCGTGCTGCCGACTGAGTCTGGCTTTAAAACTCGATTTTAAATTTTCCAGGAGTTCTTCATTTTGTGTGTTTATAGCGAGTTCGTTTTTACGCAGGTTTAGCTCAGCATCTGAGTCCGCGATTCTTTGTAGATGATGGGTGATTGTGTGAGAGATTTGCATATTTCTTATGTGTTGTATTTGTATGGAATAAAATTCTATTTGCCCGCCGCTTGCGTGGCCTCATGTAGTCTATCGCAAATGCGCGCTATATGTCTGCTGACTCTTCGTATCCAACGTATTGCTTCAACACGAGAGGTTCCTTCAGGAACATCAATTTCACCAGAACCGACTTTTGCCATTATCGATTGCCGTAATGCTTGAGCTGCTGCTTCCATATGTTCTACTGTTTTGTTGGATTGCTGTTGAGCTTGTTGCCAGGCCATATTCTCAATACTTTTTATGAGTGCATTGATCGTCTCAGTGAGTAGCTGATATTCAGTTTTTAATTCCAATGTTTTTCGCGCTGCAACCACTCGGTACTCTTCTTCTTCCAAACGTTCATGAAGCCTCTGCATATGATCCAGTGTATGTATAAGTGCAATAAGTCTTTGCCAATCTGCGTAATCTCCTGGTGCCAAGTGGATTTTATCAATAAACGTATGAGTTTGATCTAGTGCGTGTTGCATTTTGGGTAAATCAATTAGCTTGTCACTTTCTCCCCCTTCGAGTAGGCCTTGTAAATGTTTTAATAGCGCGATTAACTCTATTCTTATACTGCCATGTACTGCATTAAGGGCCAAACCGGGTTGTTCTAGCAGTGCTTCATCCAATTTATGTAGGTAGATGTTTTTCTTTTCTGGAATGATAGTTTGGATAAGTCGAGCAAACTGACGGGTAAATGGAAGAATTAGCATGACACCGATTAGATTAAACAGCGTATGAAAAGCGACCAATCCAATTTCGCTGTTTTGCTCCAACTGGCCAGGAGCGAGCGTTTCCCAGGTCCAAACATAGGGCGTAATGAGAAATAGAGCGCCTAAACCTGTAAAACAGTTGTAGAGAACATGGGAAAAGCCAGTGCGTTTTGCACCTACAGAACCACCAATGGTTGCCATAGCGGCAGTTACCGTTGTGCCTACATCCATACCAATGATTAGGGCGGCGGCTTGCTCAAAACTAATTAGTCCAGAAAATAGTGCGGTTAATGTTGTTGCGACCCCAGCACTTGAGGATTGGGTTATAACGGTGAAAACAAACCCGATGCCCACCAGCAATAATAGGCCGCTAATGCTATCTGTTGGAAGATTGTCAAACGAGATGATGTTTTGCAGTTCACTCATGCCCTGCTGCAAGACGCTGATTCCAACAAAAATCAAACCAAATCCGGCAAGCACTAGCCCCCATTGTGCCCAACGCCCATTGGAGAAAAGCTTTAATATGGCGCCAATGAGTATTAAAGGTAGTACGATTGTACTTAGCTGTAATTTGAAACCAAGCAGCGCAATCATCCAGCCAGTAACTGTTGTTCCAATATTCGCACCAAAAATAATACCTAGTGCCGCAGAGAAACTCAGTAGTTCTGCACTCACAAATCCTACAGCAGCAACGGTTGTTGCACTTGATGATTGGAGAATCGCAGTGCAACAGGCTCCGGTAATGGCCCCGCTAGTTGGGCTTCGAGTAAAACGCATCAGCGCGCTACGAATTGTATCTCCCGCGAGTGATTTTAGGGCATCGGTCATGATAACCATACCGAGAAGGAATAGGCCTAGCCCACCGCTAGCTTGTATAAAAATGCTTAGGCCGCTGATTTTATTCTCCTCATTCGATTATTCTCGGATTATATCGCTTATATGAACTATGTTCAGGGCGGAAGTTTATTATAATTTCAGTTTACGAGAATAAGTGAAACAAAAAGGAACAACTATGGGTTGGAGTGTTTATCTGTCAGGAGAAATTCACAGCAACTGGCGTGATCAGATTATTAGTGGTGCTAAGCGAGCAGGGTTAGATGTGCAATTTAGCTCTGCAGTTACTGATCACGATGCCAGTGATGCGGCAGGGGATGTATTGGGCGATGAAAGTAGTGGTTTTTGGCGCGATCATAAATCAGCCAAAGTTAATGCCATCCGTACAAAGTCGTTGATCGAACAGGCAGATATTGTAGTGGTTCGTTTTGGTGATAAATACAAACAGTGGAATGCGGCATTTGATGCAGGGTTTTGCGCAGCAATTGGTAAACCTTATATCACTTTACACGATGAAAATATTATTCATCCACTTAAAGAGGTCGATGCTTCCGCATTAGCGTGGGCACAAAAGCCTGATCAGGTTGTAAAGATTTTGGAATATGTCATTGCAGCCAAATAGTAGCTGATGAAGATAAACACACAGCGGTCAAAGGGAGGGAGGAAAGACCGCTGCGTGTTTTCGGGAAAGTGTTAGACTTTAGAGCCGGCAGCCATATCGTAACCTGCTGGAAGTGGGCTCATTGCTTTACCTGCTTTATCGTATGGGATGTATTTCATCATTAATTTAGTAAAGCTGAAAGAGATAGATTCGCTTGGACGATCACCACCAGAGCTCATTGAATAACCAGAAATCATACAATCTTCTAAATCATATTCCATGTATGTGTCAATGGTTTCTGTACCAGTTGTGCAAAGGTGAATGCTGACTTTTTTCGCTTTACCAACACAGGCTTCAGTGAAAATTAGTGGTGTTGATTCTTCCATCAATTTAGTGACGCTTACTTCGCTGATGCTTGGTTTGCTTGCTTCGCGATCAGCAGCAGTTCCAACTGATGATGAGATTGCACGTCCTACACCCCATTGGATGGATGAAATATCGATCCAATCTTCATGACCTTTTGCAGTTACGTTACCTTTGATACCTTCGATTTGTAAATAAATAGACATTGTTTTCTTCCTTGTTAAGTAAGATAGTGTTTTTGTGTAAAGCGTTTTCTTTACTGTTGAGCTAATTATAGCGAGCGTTATACGTTAGGGTGTGTGGAGTATTTCACAGTTGACACTATGTTTGCGAAAGTATTCGTTGCTAGCTAAAAATTCACTACTCGCTGTTTGTTGTTTCGACTACATTGCTGGTTTAAGTTTACATATTAAGCTTACATAGGTGCTTTTAAGTTCAGGCAAAACCTCAAAGCGTACACCATTTATAGTTGCAAACTGAGGAATGTGCTTCTGCGTGGCTCGACGGACTAAATAATTAACCTTGTCTCTCTGTTCCTCTGTTGTTGGTTTTACGCCGATCAAGCCAAATTCAACGCAACGCTTTTTGGCAATCAGCTTATGCTTTGGGTTGATGTATGGTGATTTAACCATTGCAACATCGGGGCTGATCTCGATGAAGAGCAATCGCTTTGTAGTTTTAGCTTGCCAGTCTTGGTTGTTGCTTGATTTCTTCCATGATTCTACATTGAACAGCGCTTGTTTATTGGTGATGGCATCTTTAATTTTGTCTACGTCGTAATTAGCCATTGTTGTGAGTGGCAAGAACAGCAGACACAAGGCTATTAGAGTTATTGCAAACATCAGCTTATCCTTATGATTTTCGAGAGTATTGATTTCAACTGTTTATGGCAAGCGCCAATTTTATGGAGATTGCTTCACAGAGAGATTTTTGACGACTAAGGATACTATAAAATAGGCGATATAGACGTATTTTTATCATGAGATACAGGATAAAACATGATCACTTTGTTTGAGGCGAGATCGACAAAAGGAATAAAAACTGTACAAACCTCCAATAATTTGGTTTGCTAATGAACTAATAGAGTGCATTATAGTCTCTGTGTATATGCTTGTTAGATAAGGTAGTGAACTCTGCTAAAATTGAATGAGCACCCCAAAACGTCGAAATTGAAAATATAGAGAGATTTATGGCTAAGAATAAGGCAACGGATAAGTTTATCAATATCAACCGGATAGAATCCGCAAAAGTTAATGGTTATCAAGTTCGGATTCGAGAATATACGCCGTTTGTTGGGGGGCTAAGTTCTACATCATTGAAAGAAGCGCTAAAAAAGCGTAACGAGTTTTATGAATCTAACCATTATATGCCGCCAGGTATTGCTCGTCATCATATGAAAGAGAGTGTCCCTGATTTAGAACGGACAACTGGCTGGCATGGCTTGAGTTACACGATTGCTAATGAGGCTAGCGGGCCGTTGATTATCAGCTGTACTGCGCGACATCTGGCTACTGGCAAGCCTCATACTATTTCTATTAGGGTGCATCTTCATAAAACCGACAAGAAGGCGATGAATTTTTCTGTTAAAGCGAGAAATCGTAACGTAGAGCAATATAACAAGATTGTTGATGCTTATAATGAAATGCTCTATCCAACCATGATTAAGTATGCGAGACGAGAGGCAAGAACTTTAACACCGTGTATGCATGATCTTAAGGGTTTCGATATTAAGCTCTGGAAAAAAGCATTGAATGCTGTTTATCCGTTAGGGTTAGCATCTTCAACTGAAGCAATTGAAAAATAAAATTAACGACTGTTAATTCTGAATGACTGCTAGCGTTAGGTTCTGGACGTTGGGTTGTATCAGTTATTTATTTTTATGTGAGCGTTTATCTTGGCGTTTAAGTTGTTTTTGATGTTTGCTATTTGCCTTGCCTACAAAATCGAGAAAATTATTGACCACGTTGGAGGTCTCTTTACTGTTGCTATGGGAATCGCGACCAATTTCTCGAATGACGTTATAAGCTTGATCTGGTGAAATAGATAAATAAGCAGCCAGCGCGCCACTGGCTGTGCATACTTCGCTGTTAGAGCTGGTATGTTTGTAGAATTGTTTTTTGTGCTCGATTTGTTTCAGTATTGATAATGTCGCGCCAACAACTTGTGAATGCGAGGCGGGTTTCGCGATAAATGAAATACATCCTATATCGATAATTCTTTGCATGCTTACAGTATCTGAGAGTGATGTCATTGCAATGAAAGGAATTCCCATTTGCTTGAGCGCTTCACCAGTAGCAAAGCCATCTTTTTCCGGCATAATCATATCGAGTATGACCAGGTCTGGTGCTGATTTGTCGCAGATATCCAATGCTTCGTTACCGTCTTTTGCTTCGACAAAGTTAGCCTCTATTTCGCTCTCCAGCGCACTGCGTGTGATGAATCGTATAGATTCATCATCGTCTACAATTAAGATTGTATGTCGTTGAGCTTTTGTATCCGTTTGATATACCCATGGGCCAACTTGAACATGGCCATGCTGCAATATATTTATTGTATTAACAATTGTTGCAAGGTCCGGGTTGTTGGAAACTATGCTTTCACCTTCGACGTAACTATTTCCTTCGCCGTCTGTGAACAAGCGATCTTTTACCGTAACAGAGTGCTCTGATGATAAATTAGCAATAAAATATTTAAGCAAAAAGTGCGATACTTTTTCGCTATCTAAGGGGGTTGATAAATGATGGGGAAATTTGTATTCGTTTGTTTTGTTGTCCATCAACTTCTCTCCGTACGATTTCACACTTTGTGTAGAGCACGCGAGTTGATGGACGTGCGGTGCTTACGGCGATTGGTAGACCATAAGCCCGCATAAAATAGCGCATCGCAACATATTTATCAAGTTGGCTCAATGTTTTGCGCGGTTGCGAGATTTTTTTCTATCTTTTTGCACTGAAGACTTCTCGTTAGCCTTGGCCATGAAATGCAAAAATTGATTTACGATTTTAGCACTCTCTTCCGTGTTGCCGTGTTGATCTCTACCGATCTCATTGATGACATTAAAAGCCTGGTCCGGGTGAATAGATAGGAATGCTGATACTGCACCACGAGCAGTGCAGATATCGCAATTGTTATGGGCATGCTTTTCAAGGGCGTGTATATGTTTGACGTGAGAGAGTGCGGATAACACTGTGCCGATAAGTTGGTTTTCGTTAACCGGTTTAGAGAGAAAAGAGAAGCTTCCTAACTCAATAAGTTTGTCGATGGTTGATTTTCCTTTTTGCGATGTCATCACCACAAACGGAATCCCTTTGGCTTTGAGATTCCTTGCGACTTCAAATCCACCTATATTCGGCATAACTAAATCAAGCAGAACTAGATCGGGGGTATTTTTGTGGCAATAGTCCAGTGCCTGCCGGCCATCTACTACTTGATTAACATCATAGCCAAGTTCTGTCGTGATAACATCGCTAACATAGTCACGAATGCTTTCAGAATCGTCAGCTATGAGTATATTAGTGTTTTCTTTTTTATGCATAAGCTATCCTCCTTGGGCCATTTCGACCTGATAACAAAATTATTTACCACTATTTAGATGTTGGTATATATGTTTGGAGGAGAATGTCTGTCTGTAAGCTACATCTATAGTAGATGAAAACTTAGAATGTTATCTTATTTTCGCTTTTATTATCTTGTTATGCATGAAAAAATTTGGTTGTTTGTTGTCAGATCTAAAGCTTAAAGAACTTTCAGACTCAACCTAAAGAAGTGTTCTTCTGTATTATTAGAGAGCATTGACTAAGTTATTTTTAATGCTACTTGGCAGATCGTTAATATCAACTAGAACAATTCTTAATGACCCATTGTCTGTTTGACTCACACTATTGTTTTGTAGATTAAGTGTGATGACATCAGGATCAATGTCATATGCTTTACCTGTCGCAAAATCAACTACTAAACCAATTAAACCGCCAAATAGAATGTTTCCCCAGATCCACCCATCAATTGATTGGTTTAAGTAGATACTGACAGAGCGATATCCTTCTTTATTAATTTGCAGTTGGAATCGTCCTTCCCCTCGTGGAACCAAAACATTCGCTGGCGTTTTATACGTTGTTCCATTTAGCGTAACAGTCGCTTCCGATGGGCTTGTATGAACAGGAACGCTTATGATATCGCCATTCATAATTGTTGCACATCCTGAAAGTAACGCTGAAGTAATAGTCAGTACTAGCACAATTTTTTCATTAATAACCTCAGTGTTAAATTACATATCCACATTTTTACTATATGTTGGTTGCTTTATAGTCTATCTGTTGTGCGCTCAAGATGAGCGAACATTGCTCTGATAGGAAATTAATATATCGAGTTTTTGGTAATTGGGTGTGGTGAGTCCAAGTTAGTGTCGCCTTTTTAGGTTAACTCTTTTGGCTCTTGATTTATTAGCAGCGCAGTTCAATCGTAAAATAGAATCGCTAGAAGAAAGCCCTATCAAGCACTATGTTTGTAGGGCTTTATAGTAGAGTTACATCGCCTCAATACGCGCCAATTGTTCCTGGAGGTTTTTAAGCGAACTTTGCATTTCTTCTGCTTTTGCTTTTTCTTTAGCAACGACGGCTTCTGGTGCTCGATCAACAAAGTTCTTATTGGAGAGTTTACTTTCAACCGACTTCAATAGTTTTCCGATTTTTTCAATCTCTTTGTTGAGGCGCTCAATCTCAGCATCTTTGTCGATAAGGCCTGCAAGTGGGATTAACACTTTCATGTTGCCAACTAGCGCTGTTGCTGATTCTGGAGCATCATCGCCAACAATTTCGATGCTATCTAGCTTTGCTAAGCGTGTTAAGAAAATTTGGTTGTTAGCAAGAAATATTTCATCTTCGTTCGACGCATCTTGTAGTAGAACTGGTAGTGGTTTACCTGGAGAGATATCCATTCCACTACGAATTTTACGAACACCAAGGATAAACTCTTTCACCCACTCCATTTCTGCAACGGCTGCATTGTCAACTTGGGAGCCATCGGCTTCTGGAAAGCGCTGCAGCATGATTGTGTCGCCATCTACGCCAGCTAATTTTGCTACACGTTGCCAGATCTCTTCCGTAATATATGGCATGATCGGGTGAGCTAAGCGTAATAATGCCTCTAAAGCGCGTACTAGAGTTTGGCGTGTGCCACGTAATTCAGATTCATTACTTGCTTCACTCTGTAAGACAGGTTTTGACAACTCCAAATACCAATCACAATACTCATTCCAAGTGAATTCATAAATCGCTTGCGCCGCATGGTCGAAACGATATTGAGTGATATATCGGTTTACATCAGCTTCGGTTTGCTGCAAACGAGAGTTGATCCAGCGATCAGCCAAGCTAAGTGTAACTTCGCCGCCATTTTTACCACAGTCATGCTCTTCTGTATTCATAAGAACATAGCGTGCGGCGTTCCAAATTTTATTGCAGAAATTTCTGTAGCCTTCCACACGTTGTAAATCAAAATTGATATCACGCCCGGTAGAAGCAAGAGAGGCAAAAGTAAAACGTACTGCATCAGTACCAAATGCTGGAATACCATCAGGGAATTCTTTGCGTGTTGCCTTTTCGATTTTTTTTGCGAGATGAGGTTGCATCATGCCGCTGGTGCGCTTTTTAACGAGTTCTTCCAATTCAATGCCATCGATCACGTCGATAGGGTCGAGTACGTTGCCTTTTGATTTCGACATTTTCTGGCCATGTGAATCGCGAACCAAGCCGTGAATGTAAATATCTTTAAAAGGTACTTCACCAGTAAATTTCACTCCCATCATTATCATGCGCGCAACCCAGAAGAAAATGATGTCGAAGCCGGTAACCAGCACACTAGTAGGATAGAATGTTTTTACTGTTTCACTATCTTGCGGCCAGCCGAGTGTAGAGAACGGCCATAGTGCAGATGAAAACCAAGTGTCTAACACGTCTTCATCTTGCGATAGTTTAGTACTGTCTGGAAGCTTGTGCTTCGCTCGTACTTCTTCTTCACTGCGCCCAACATAAACATCCCCTTGTTCATCGTACCAAGCAGGAATTCGGTGGCCCCACCAGATTTGACGGGAGATACACCAGTCTTCTATGTTGCGCATCCACTCGTAGTAGGTGTTTTTCCAGTTGTCGGGAATAAATTTAATTTCTCCCGTTTCCACTGCTTTAATAGCCGGTTCTGCAAGTGGGCCAACTTTGACATACCACTGATCAGTTAGCAGTGGTTCAATGACTGCACCCGAGCGATCACCGCGAGGAACCATCAGTTTATGTTCATCGGTTTTTTCGAGTAGATCTTGCGTGCCTAGTTCCTCAATAACAAGTTTGCGTGCCTCGGTGCGATCAAGTCCGTGAAAATCTTCTGGTATTAAATCACCATGCAAATCGTGTTCATCGATAATTGCTGCACTAACGGTAAAAATATTGATTAAGCCGTTGTTAGGTAGTGTTTGTAATGCAGTAGTGTCGCGATGGCGTGTCCAAACTGCGTAGTCATTAAAATCGTGCGCAGGTGTGATTTTTACAATACCTGTGCCAAATTCAGGATCAACATAATCGTCGGCAACAATCGGAATTTTTCGATTTGCTAGCGGTAGAATAACTTGTTGGCCAATAAGATGTTTGTAACGATCATCACCAGGATGAACGGCGACAGCGGCGTCACCTAACATGGTTTCAGGTCGAGTAGTTGCAACAACAATGTGGCCTGTTCCGTCCGCTAACGGATAGCGCATGTGCCACATATAACCATTTTCTTCTTCTGAAATAACTTCGAGATCGGAGACAGCGGTGTGCAGTACGGGGTCCCAGTTTACCAAGCGTTTGCCGCGATAAATTAATCCTTCTTCATGCAAACGAACAAAAACTTCTTTTACTGCATCTGATAGGCCTTCATCCATGGTGAAGCGTTCGCGCGACCAATCCAGCGAAGATCCCATGCGGCGCAATTGGCGGGTGATATTGCCACCAGACTCTTCTTTCCAATCCCAGATTCGCTCAATGAATTCTTCGCGACCGAGATCGTGGCGGGTTTTTCCTTCCGCAGCTAGCTGGCGTTCTACGACCATTTGTGTGGCGATGCCCGCGTGATCTGTGCCGGGTTGCCATAATGTATTACGACCCTTCATGCGGTGGTAGCGAGTGAGGGTATCCATCACTGTGTTGTTAAAACCGTGCCCCATATGCAAACTGCCAGTGACATTGGGTGGTGGAATCATAATGCAGTAGGGGTCGCCTTCGCCTGAGGGGGCAAAGTATTTTTCCGATTCCCAGATGTCGTACCAACGTTGTTCGATTGCGTGAGGATTGTATGTTTTTTCCATGTTTTTTTCTTGTGATGATCTGTGACAAATTATTATTATATGATAACACGCATAAGTAGAAGAGGTTTAGCTTGTATTTTTCATTAACAGGTAAAATGATGAGGTTGGATCGGAAAGTAAAATGCCCCGAACGGGGCAATTAGCAGGCTGGCAAAAAATTATTGCTGGATAAAAATGCAGATCAATAAATAGTCAGAATCTATTTGTTGAGCCGAGTCTTACTCAAAACATCATTAATGATGTTGGGGAGTTGTGTTTTTACCTGGCTTTTTACCTCATTACGCAACTCGCTAGCCATTTGATCAATCAACCGTGGTAGCACTGACTCTACGGAATTATTGAGCAGTGTTTCCATGCGTTCGGCTAACTGATATTGCAGTTCATTGGTAAGTGAAGTTGTTGCTTCGATAACAAGTTCATCAATTTTTTGCGAAAGTTGAGAATGTAGCTCGAATGGGATGTTCAAGCTAAAGTTAGCCTTGTCTCCTGTTTCGTTACCGATGGCTACAGAGTGTTCCGCATGGGTTGGTGGAATATCAGTTTCTGTTTCTGCGATGAGTAATTCAGATGGCGCGGATTCCAGCGTCATCTCAGACTGTGGAATTGAATCTTGCTCAAGCTCTAATTCTGATTCTGCCAACGTATGTAGTGCGACTTCGCTCTCCATTTCTGGAATTTCTGTCATCATCAAGTCTTCTGCAAAAGAGGATACCGAGCTTTCGTCGGGAAACTGTGACAGCTGAATTTGTGCTGGTAGCTCATCAATTTCTGAGCTTTTGGTAATGGGGATTTCATTGACCTCAAATCCGGTATTGCCGGTTGCATGCGCAATTTTTGCATCGATTGAGTTAGTCTCAGGGAGTGAGAAGTCGCTATCCATCAATTCTGGTGAGCTGTTCTCGCTGTCGAGCTCAAGTTCATCAAGGCTGGGTTCTCCATTTTCCAGATCTTCCGCAAATCGACTTAAGGATTGCTCATAGGCCATGCTCAAATCTTCATCGGTTAGTGATGGCATTTCACTCGCTGGTGTTGAAGCATCAAGGGGCGGTTCGATAGACTCTGCATTCTCTTCAGTCGTCATGGCCGATTCGTGTTGCAAGATCGCGGAATCGATAACGCTATCGATTGTATCCGGCTCTACAGGTTGAGAGATTGGGTTAGCTTCATTTTTTTCGTCAACGTCTTCGCTTTCGATCGGTGGTTCTGTTTCAGAGTTTGGTGCGGGTTCTGAGGGACTGTTTTTCATCTCCGATTGTTGAAAGGCACTTGTGTCCATTTGGCTGGCGAGCGAGCTGACCACTTCTTCATCACTTAATTCATTAAGTTCTGCGCTGAAAATATCATCAGCCAGTTCAGATGGCGAAGATTCAGTTGTTGGTGCTGAACCGACAGTGACTTGCTTTGATTGCGGTGCTTCTTCATCAAACGTTGTTTTTAATGCATCAATAGTTGAGCTATCTGCGATTGAATTATCTGGGATTGGGTCATCAGGGGCAGGGGTTGAACTGATGGATTGCTCCTCAGCTTCTGCCTGTCGGTTCATCTCTTCATATGCGGTTGCTTGCTGATCAAGAAGCGGAATGCTTTCCGATAGTTTTTCTTCAAGGCTGTCTAATTGTGATTCGCTAAGGCTGGTGGGAGGATCTACTGATTCACTCAATACTGGAATTTCTGCATCGTTGACAGCGCTAGATTTTCCACCATCTTCTAGTTCGGCAAAGGCTTCCTCTAGTAGTGTTATGTCGCCCAAGACATCGTTGTGTTCAGCATCTTGGTTTTCACTTTCTACTTCATCTAAGTCACCCAGTTGTAGTGACGGCGAAGATTTAGGGGAGATAATTTCTGATTCAACCGAAGAAAGATCACCTAATGAAGGGCTTTTATCTTCGGCGGGTTGGCTGTCGTTAAAGTCCGATTCGTGGGGTTGCAGAGAAGAGTGAGCACTTTCTGGCATATTGCTTACCTGTTTACATCGTGCGAGGTTACGTCTATTCCGCTGTTTTTGTAATGCCGATAACGTTGTCGCGCGAGTTGTTTTTGCTGTGGATCAGCGGAAACAATTTCGGCAACGCGGTTAAACTGCGTAAAAAACATGGGCACCTCGGACTTTAGATTAATCAATACATCTGTAATAGATGCGTTTTCATTACTGTGACTAATGTGTATTGGTGTATCTTGCTGCAAATCGTCATCAATTTTTACATGGGGTAGAAAACTAAGATCGTTATAACTCCACATAAGCTTGTCAATTCGCTCGCTCTGTTCCGCACTATTTGTTTGAACGTGAATAGCGTGTCCCTTTTTAAAAGCTTTTTCTGCAAGCCGACAGACAAAAAGCTCAGCATTTGTTTGTTGTGCATTTTTTAGCACATAAAAATCAACTTGGGTCATTGTGTCAATGTTTGGTCATAAAAGGTTGGCAGCAAGTATTGTGCCCTAAGAGGTTGTAAAACTTGAGGGACAACTACTCTCCTATTTTAGACTTGTTGGGAGATAATTTAAAGAAAGCGCTTTTTAACCACCGCGTTTTACCTATTTGTGTAGGTGTAAATTTGCCAGATGTTTCCTCACGAGCCACCGAGATTAAAAGGAGAGAAGCAGAGCTTTCTTTCTTTTGTTCTCGGTGACACACATCGAATTATAGTTGATTAAAACTATTAGGGTCTGTTCCTAGCATCGATTGATAAGATATTGCATGAGCATAGGTACTGGCCGTCCTGTTGCGCCTTTATTTGCGCCACTTTGCCAAGCACTACCAGCAATATCTACATGTGCCCAATTCATATCCTTGGTGAATTTTGAGAGAAAACAGGCGGCGGTAATGGAGCCTGCCTCTCGGCCACCCACATTAGCAAGATCAGCGAAATTACTTTTTATTTGCTCTTGATAATCATCCCACAAAGGCATTTGCCAACAACGATCACCCGACTCTTCTCCCGCACTTAATAGGTTTGTTGCCAACTCTTGTTGATTGCTAAACATACCACTTGCATGTTGCCCCAATGCGATGACGCAGGCACCGGTTAAGGTGGCAATATCAATTACCGTGTCGGGATTGAATCGTTCGCTGTAGGTTAGCGCATCACATAAAATGAGTCGTCCTTCTGCGTCAGTGTTAAGGATCTCGATCGTTAGTCCTGCCATGCTGGTTACAATATCGCCGGGTTTATTGGCTGCGCCATCAGGTAAATTTTCAGAGCTAGGTACAATGCCTACAACATTAATGGGCAAGTTGAGTTCTGTTAGTGCTTTGATGGTGCCGAAAATACTTGCGGCACCGCACATGTCGTATTTCATTTCGTCCATTGCTGCGGCGGGTTTTAGGGAGATTCCACCAGCGTCAAATGTTAAGCCTTTACCCACAAGTACGATTGGTTTTTGGTTGGCTTTGCCACCTTTGTATTCCATGACGATCATTTTCGCCGGTTCACGACTGCCTTTAGACACGGAAAGTAGCGCTCCCATTTTTAATGCTTCCATTTTTTTCTCTTCAAGAATGGAAACTTTGAGTTTTGGGTTGGCGGAGCCGAGCGTTTTTGCTTGTTCAGCAAGGTAAGTTGGCGTACAAATATTGCCCGGTAGATCACTTAATACTTTTGCGTAGCTCACTCCTTGAGCAACCGCGCTGCCTTGTTTAATGCCGTCTTTGATCTCTTTTAGTTCATCTTTATTGTTTGCAGTTAACGTTATTTGCGTGAGTTGTTGTGGTTTTTCTTTCTCGCTTTTTAAGCTATCTTTACGATCATCGACGGAGGCCATAATTTGAACAGCTTGAGCTGCCTTCCATGTTAGCTCCTTGTTTGCCACATCGATTTCATGTAGCGCGCTGATCGCATTGTTGCTTTTTAGTGATTTCAGCTCGGCAGTGACCGAAGCACAGACTTTTCGAAATTGTCTTTCGGTAGTTGCGCCTGATTTACCGCATCCCACTAACAAAATGCGTTCGGCTTTTATGCCGGGTAGATCATGCAACATGAGTGTTTGCCCGACTTTCCCTTCGATATCACCTTTTTTAATGATATTAATAATACGTTTTTCAGAAGCAATGTTGAGTTGTGATGCGGTGCCGGATAGTGCACTTGATTCAAGTATGGGTACAACAATGCATCCGGTTTTAACCGTTTCGGGGCTGGTGATTTTGCTTCCAAATTTCATGTGGGCTCCTGAAAAAAGCTTGTTTGTGTAAATTACTCTGATTGAGGTCTTTGCGTGATTTATATTTTCTACTCCAACTGTATTAAAAATAATCTCAATATACACATTTACTTCGTGAAAATTCCGCTTTTTCGATCATTTTTTGGCTTGCTGGAGTGAAAACTATTTCTCGTGTAGAGGTCTCTGATTCTGATAAAAAAGATTATAATGTAATTTTACCTGGAAAATTCAGGAATGCGCGAGTTTATTGCAGTTTCATGAAAATTTTGAGTTGTGTCGTGCCCTGTCTTTTTTCTATTCTGTTTTTAATTCTGTAGTTAAGCGCCGAGTGTTGTAAATAATGCGAATAATCTATTGGGAAATTAATGAAGTTTAGTGTGTTCTTGTGATAATCGATCGTTACCTATTTAAAGAGATAATCTATTCACTTCTTGCTGTGCTGACAGTTTTGTTACTCATTTTCGTCAGTAAACATTTTGTACGCTATATGTCAGATGCAGCAGCAGGTGAGTTACCTGCGTATCTGATCTTTCAGTTACTCAGCCTTTTTACCTTAAGCTATCTAGTGATGATCGTGCCATTTGCGCTATTTCTTTCGGTGATAATAACTTTTGGTCGGCTCTATAAAGACAGTGAAATAACAGCTGCTGAAGCGTGTGGTTTGGGTATTCCCCGAATTATGCAATCCACTTTTTATTTGTCATTACTCATTGCGGTTATTGTCGGTACGCTTTCCATCTGGGTTGCGCCGTGGGCTGAAGAGCAGCAATATTTAATTCGCGATCAGGCAAAGTCTGAATCGGAACTTGGTTTTATCTCTGCTGGGCGTTTTCACGAAATTCGAAAAGGTAATGGTGTTTTCTACGTAGAGCGTTTTTCTGACGACAACAAAACCATGTACAACATTTTTGTTCATTTGCAAAATGGTAGCAAGATGGATATTTTTTCTGCGCCTACTGGTTATATGGAGTTGGATCGCGAAACAGGCTCACAATTTATTGTATTGCAAAATGGTTATCGTTATGAAGAGTTGGCGGATAACAAAGGCTACCGATTGCATGAGTATGAGAGTAGTGGTGTACGCATAGCTCAAGAAGCGGTAGTTTCTAATGTGCAAAAAATTATTGCCCAACCAACATCATTATTATTTAAAGACGATTCTAGTGAATCGAAAGCTGAATTGCACTGGCGAATAGCGATGCCGATAAGCTGCGTTCTGTTAACGTTGATGGCGGTGTTGCTTAGCCATACCAATCCTCGGCAAGGTCGGTTCGCCAAGTTGTTTATTGCACTGCTTGCCTACATTGCTTATGTCTACCTGTTGATGTTAACCAAAAGTTGGTTGAAAAATGGCAATGTACCGGTGGAACTTGGGATGTGGTGGGTTCACCTAATGGCGGCGATATTTGTTTTTTATCTTGCTGCAAATCAGTTCGGTTGGCAGTGGATGCGATCTCAATTCAGTTTAAGGCGAGCCACATGAGAATATTAGATCGCTATGTTGGGTTGACAATCGCATCATCAACACTCTCCGTGATGTTTGTTTTGGTTGCTCTGTTCACTTTTTTTACCTTTGCCGGTGAGTTGGGTAGAACGGGAAAAGGCACTTACGACAGTTTTCAGGCGATGCTATTTTCTATCACTGTTGCGCCAAGTATGCTTTATCAGCTTTTTCCCGCCTCTGCGCTAATTGGAACCATGATGGGATTGGGCATACTTGCAAGCAGTTCCGAGCTAACCGCCATGCGGGCTGCGGGTTATTCATTAATTTCAATTTTGCGACCAGTATTTTATTTTGGATTACTGCTTATGGTTAGCGTTTTTCTTATTGGGGAATATCTTGCGCCGGTATCTCAAGAATATGCGGAGAAAAAGCGCAGTATAGCCATGAGTGGAAAGAACGCCTTGCAAACCGACAACGGGTTATGGATTCGAGATGGTTTGAAATTTGTGCGTATCGATAATATTGATCAAGGTGGGCAGTGGAGTAATGTGAGTGTTTTTGAGTTAAGTCCACAACAAAAAGTTAATACGATTATCTATGCGGATAAAGCATCACACATTGTTGATGATAAATGGATATTGGAGAACTTTGAGCAACGCATCTTGGATGAACAAGGGATACGTTTTGAAGATAAGAATCGAAGCGTTTGGGCAACGGCGCTTAGCCCCGAAATACTCGGCGTTGTTTCGGTAAAACCAGAAATGATGTCAGCTGCCGACGCATTGGATTATGTGGAGTATCTGACTGAAAACGGTGTCGATGCGCGAAAATATTCTCAAACATTTTGGTCCAAAGTAATCACCCCATTTTCAACGGCGGTGATGGTGTTGTTAGCAATTCCTTTTATTTTTGGTCCTATGCGAGCGCAAAGTGCAGGCCATCGAATTTTGATTGGGACTTTAACTGGAATTGGTTTTTACTTGTTCGCTCAGGTTTTTAGTTACGTTGGATTGGTGTTTGAGATTAATCCATTGCTGGCTGCCGCATCACCGACACTGATCTTTTTAATGCTAGCCTTGTTGTTAATGCGGCGGATTCAATAGGGAAGCGTATTGTATGGTGATCGTAAATTGACGATGCCAGCAAACGTAACTACCATTGTTTTGCGAAATGTTGCTATCACAGCTGGCAACGATCATGGAAAACTGATCTGGCGGGTCAAATTTTCGCCTTGTATGTTAGGTGCAGTTAGTGAGTGTGCGGACTCGAACCGGTTTTTTTTATGATGATCTAATCGTAGCAAACAGATAGTTTACTAATGCTTGTACCTAGTGATATTTCATCATGGGGAACCAATAAATAGGCCCATTGTTTACCTCCATATTGTTCAGCATGTTCATTCGCATAAATACACCATTGCCTTGCTGCCCGAGCTTTTTCCTGAGTATCATCAAGTGATATCTGATCCGCACGCTTCGGCTCAATGATGTATTTAGCATCATCTGTTTCCACCACAAAATCAGGTTCGTAATAACGCCCTTGACTATGGCGGATGAAAAACTGTTTGCGTGCTGGTTTAAGCCATTTCATAACAGTATCGTCATCCTCAAGTACCATTGCCAGGCGTTGTTCGCCTTCGGCGGAATCGAATTTTTGATAGGGATAACAACATTTGTTAAAACCGGTGAATACCATCTGGCGAATACGCGATTTTTCACCAACTGGCTGACGAAAATTACGAGGTTGTTCCCCTTCAGGTGATTCGAGCAACAGCGGCAGCAACACTTCGAAGCCTTGTGTCACCTTTCCCGTATAGTTGGTCTGAGGTAATACAATATGCTCATCCAACTGCACCCAAATAAATTGTCCTAGCTGTTTCCGATAAGCGACTAATGCCTTACGTACCTCTTCAACATCACCTCCGTACAAGACCTTAAGACGTTCAACCACTTGCCCTGCGAGTTTGTACAGAAGATCAGCATGGGAGTCATAATCAATATCATCGTAATCAACCAGCTCATGGATCAGATAATCTTCCAGCCGGCGTTCTCTACGGTAACCACCCTGAGTTTGTATGCTTGTTTGCTTGTTGTCTGTCAGCTGTTTCAATATCAGCTCTTCACTCACTGGTGGATAGTTAATCGCTTCTAAGCCAACAAGATCGAAGTTGGCAAAGTAATAACTTTGATCAATACTATCTGGATATACAACGATGTTAGGAATATCAATCGTCCTAGCAGCAACTTGTTCTGTAGTCTGTTTTACGACTTCCTTCAACAATGCTAGCTGTTCTGCTTCCTTTTCAGGTGACAAACCATCCAAATCTGGTTGAGGGCCTTGTTGCATCGCCAACGTTTCAGCCACCTTTTCGCGTATGCGGGTTTGCACCTTCTCTTCTATCAGTTCTTTAGAACTATTTAATTTACTCTCTTGTTGACGAATAACATCCAAGGTGATTTTCGCCATCTCGGCTTTACGAGGATCCTTCTCTGGCTCTGCAATAGGTGTTAAAATATCATCAGTTTCACCATCAAGCTTCGGGGTGTTGCCAGTGACATTGGTTTCTAATATAGAAGGTGTTTCTATCAAACGGGTTCGGCCTGCGGGGATGTCACCATCCCGACCAATAGTTATTGATTCATGAATGATAGAATTAGGCTCATTCGCCCGGTCGATAATTTCTTGAAATCGATCATGAGAAATAATGGTCAAGCGATCTACTGCTGCATCCCCGGTCCGATATCCATAAGGCAATCGCAAACCACGCCCAATGGTCTGCTCGGTTAGAATCTCGGCGGCTGACGCACGCAATGGCACGATAGTATAGAGATTTTTAACATCCCAGCCTTCTTTGAGCTTATTAACATGTATCACAATTTCAGTATTGTTATCATGCTCCACTGCCAACAACCGTCGCATAGCTTCGTCAGATTCCTCCGCACCTTGGTTGGAGTGTACCTCAATAACCTTGCTTCGATAGCGGCCATCGAAAAATGAATTGGATTCGATCATCGCTTTTAATTCACCGGAATGCGTTGTATCTTGCGCCACAACCAACATGAAAGGTTTTACCCGTTCTACCTTATTCTCATACGCATAGCGTTCCAACTCTACTCGCACAAATTCATGATGATGTATTCCATCTTCAAGTTTAATAACCTCTAATTCTTTTGGTCGATCTTTGAATGCACGAGGATCAAAATCTTTACGTGTTGCTACCGCGGGTACTTTTACAAACTCATCCATCAATGCATGAGAAAGTGGATAATGAAAAAGAATGTTTTGAAACTGTCGAGGCTTAGCGCCTATAGTTTTTGGTGTAGCCGTCAACTCCAATCCTAGGATAGGGTTTAAATCACTAATAGCTTTTGTGCCTGCCTTTGCATGATATCGATGAGCCTCATCCATCAGCACCACTAAATCATCCAACCTTGCTAAATATTTAAAATAAGATTGCCCCAAGGTCTCTTGCAAACGCCGCATACGTGGCAAATTAGATTTCTCAGCTCCTTTCTTATTTTCTTTTGCATTAATCTTTGAGATATTAAAAACATTAATCACTGGGCCGCCATCAAACATATCTCGCGTAACAAGCGTAGTTTCATCATGACGAACACCGCGGCCTTCATCATAATTATCACCAGTAACAAGAACTGGCGGTTTGATGACAAACTCGGGGATCCCTTTAAATACATACTTAGGTGTATTGGGGGTGAAATCCTGAATAAGCTTGTCATAAATGGTTAGATTCGGTGCAAGCACCAAAAAATGACTACTGCGACGAGTGAGGTATAAATAAGCGATAAATGCGCCCATCAAGCGCGTCTTACCCACACCTGTTGCTAAAGCAAAACAAAAACTGGGAAAATCTCGTTCAAAGTTTTGAAAATGAGGTTGGCACTCTTTTACCTGTTCAAGTATCTGCTCCAGATCAGGTTCTTTGCTTAGCGTTATCCTGTCCAAAATATCGGCCAGCAATGCCAGCGATTTTTCTTGCGGTTTACGCAGTGAAAGTCGGTGACCAATCTGGTGAACAGTCGAAAGTGACGACATATTAATTCCTTTTAAAACAGTGATCCCTGTGTTTGGCCTGTAACCTCATCAATCACCTCGTCTGTATCAGACATTTCTGGCTCTTGTTCAAGCAATGCCTTCACATCTAAACTGTAATCATCACGCCCCCATTCGCAGCGATCTAACACTGCTTGAGGAATTTTTTTAATCGTTAAGTTGGTGATGTCTTTTGGCAACTTACGATAAGCGCGACAACATAACATTAGCGTACGTTCAGCACCCAACTCCGCGCTGATCAAGCGTAACTGCTCTAATGTTAAAGATTGAGTCGTGGCGTAAATAAAATCTCGCTCGGTTGAATATCCTTGATTCCAAAACTCTGTTTCGCTAGGAGCATAGATGAATCCCATGTGTTTACACATCGCCTCGGCCAACATGGCGGCGTTGTATTCGGGGTTGATGATTGGGCGGCCCCACTTGTCTTCAAGAATGAGTGATGGTGCTAATTTGTAATAGCGAAAACCACCACCTCCGTTCCACTTAGCAGATTTGGAGATACCTCCTTGGTCTTTTCCAGCAATCACTTTTTGTAGCCGGGGAATAATATGAGTATGGCAATGCTCTCCTAACTCCACCATGATCCATTTCCGCCCCATTTTGTGGGCGACCGCACCTGTGGTGCCGGAGCCGGCGAAAGAGTCTAAAACTAGGTCGCCTGGGTTTGAGGCAGTTGATATCACTCTTTCCATCAACTTTTCAGGCTTAGGAGTACCAAATACATCATCACCAAAAAGTGCAACGGATTCTTTTTTAGCATCCTGCGTATGCCCCACCTCTTCATATGGCCAAAAAGTCTGGGGGACGCGCCCTTGAGATACTTCAGCTAAAAAACGCTTTAAACGAGGCGTACCATTACCATCCTTCCCCCACCAGATACGATTGTCAGCATCGAGTTCTTCTAACTTTTTCTTAGACACTCGCCAATAAGTTCCTGGAGGAGGGCCATCCACAATTCTCCCAGATGGGCAAGTAACGGAATAAATCCCAGCGTTATACGGATTTCTAGCTGTCAAATTATCTGACATCCACACATCTCTAGGGTCATTATCAGGGTTTTTATATGCTCTATTTTGCTTTTCTGTTCTTGGCATCAGGTTAGGACGCCACGCTTCAGAATTTTTTGCAAAAATCATCACATAATCGTGATCAACAGAAAAATGCTTGGCTGAGTTCTTGGGGGAAAACACCTTTTGCCAAATCACCTTGGCAATGAAATTAGAACGCCCAAATATCTCATCCATAAGAACCCGAAGGTAGGCCATTTCATTATCATCTAAGGAGACCCAAATAGAGCCATCTTCCGCTAATAATTTATGCAAGAGCTCCAATCGATTACGCATCATCGTAAGCCACAAAGAATGCTCCAAGCCATCCTCATAATGATCCCAAGCACTACCTGTATTGTAAGGTGGATCAATATAGATGCACTTAACCTTCCCCGCATACTCCTGCTCCAATGCCTTAAGCGCCAACAAGTTATCACCAAAGATCAGTTTATTATCAAAACAGTCATTTTCACTCACACGCTTTGAGGCATGATAAGATTTCTCTGTATCTTCCAGAAGAATACGAGGCTCTAATTTAGGCCGGTTTTCTTTACCAATCCAGGTCAACTCAAGTTTGGTTTTACGTTTGCTCATCAATACTTCTTTTTGTATTTATTCGGGTTTGCTTGCCGCATAGATGGTAAGTTGTAGTTCCTCACCTACCATTTTGTATTCCGGCCGTTGTGTGCCTAGTCGTTCGGATTCATCCATAATCACCGGCACGCCCTCTCCTCGTTTATCCATCACTAGATTACGTTCAATGCTTGAATGTTCAATACGACAACGTGCTAGCAGACTGGTGAGTAGTTGATTACGTGTGGCTTGGCGCAGTTCTAATTGATCAACCTCCATCGTATTAACCAACGCACCTGGGGAAGAAATAATCAAATAGTCTGCAAACATATGTAGCCGTATTTTCATTCCATAAATAGCGTAGTCACGATGGGCAACTGCATTCACCAGTGCTTCAAATATTGCTTTGAGACTATATTGTGGAATATCTTTTCGGCCTATTGTTTTAATGGCCGCTGTTTTCATGTTGCGTTCAACAAAAGCCAAAGCTTGTAAAGCTTGTTGGTCCAATGGGCCAGTCATATCCTGGGCATCCAACTGGTCGCTGGCATCCCGGTTATCACCACTATAAAAGACACATTGAATGTATGCGTTAGGTAGCCACTGTGTAGGGTTCAGTGTTGCCATTAACACGCCAGACACACTAAGCCGTTCATTGCCTTCATCATCGTGGACAATTAGATTTAATTTTCGCAGTTGTTGGGTGGTGGGTTGTTTGTTATCTCGTAAAAAGCGCTGGCTTAATGATGTGTCCATATCATCTGGCGTTGTATTTGGTACGGCCTGTTCGTCAAACCACACCATTCTGGCTTGACTGCGCTGCATCAATAAACGCGCAAGATAATCGGGTGCCATCTCTTTTTTTGATTCCCCGACTCGGTGGTAATAACGGCCACCGCTTGCGTGTACAAATAGGCTTTTATCTATACGCACATAGATGACTGGTTTTTGATTTGCATTACTATCGGGTAATTCTAAAGTTCGGGTGAATATGGCTAGAGGAGGATCTATATTGTCCTGACACGCTTGAGTTAACATCCGTTGAACATCGTCGAGCATATCTAGAGGAATGCCGATTACTTCACGCGTTTTATCTTCTACCCCTAGGAGTAAAAATCCACCTTTGGCATTAGCGAAGGCAGCCATTTCATCAGCAAGATCTGTCTGTTTAGGGCCTTTTATAGCGCTACCTTTTGTAACTACCTGCTTAAATTCGTAACGAGAATCTTCCCCTAGGCGAATCTGATAAAGCAGCTCTTTGACTAATTTCTCTCGTTCCATTATTAATCCTGCCTCAGGCTTTTAGAATCCAACGAATGGTAAACAACTCTTCGCTGGAGTGTTCTAACTTGAGTTTGGCTTCAATCTCATCTAGTAACTTATCTTCTTCTTGCTCGATCTGTTTTTTTGCTTCATGGTAACTCGCCATCGCTGTGTCCCGTTTTCGTTCATTCTGTTTAATTTGGCGTTTTGCCTCTAGCTTTTCTTGCAAAGAGGGAAGTTGTCGACTGGCTCTTTTTAAGTCTTTTATCTCACGGTCCAACTCATTAATGGTAAGTTGCAATGCTTGACGACGATCATCAGCCCAGCGTTCCAGCTTTATGTTTTCCTGTTCGTAATATTTCTCTAGTTTTTCTTCGGTTTCTTCGGTTTTCAATTGTTGCTGATTATTTAATAGTCCAGCTAGCTTATTAGTATCAATAGATATAGAAGCATTACTTATTGATGCAGGTACATTTAAAAGTCGCTCAGCATCTTCAGGGGGCATTATGTCTCCATTATCAGCAACAGCAACCACCAACAGATGCTCTTCTTTAGTCTCTGCATAATAAAAAGTCAGTTTATTTGCCTGCAATGTCCCTGATTTTTCGATAAAGGGTTGTAGCGTAGTATATTGTCCTTCCAACTTGCTATATGAGAAAACCAACTCAGTTGGCGGTAGTGGTGCTTGATCTGGTTTACGTCCTTTTGCTTTATGAACCAGCTCCCAAGCCAACATGTGTTCTTTTGACTGTAGGCGAAAAAACTCCGAATCATTTTTTTCGGATTGATCCCAACTTAAGTCATAACGATGCCCAGAGCGAATAAAGTAATTCCGTTCAAACGTAGCATCAGGCAATTCTGCCTGCGCAAGATTCATGAGTATTTTATTATGTCCTTCAAGAAAGTCGTTAGAACTATCCCTGCGAGACTTAAGTGCGGCGACAACATCTAAGTCAAAATGATTAAGCAGGGTTTGACGTGTTTGTTCTTCTTTTACCTGCAAGTGTTCTTCAAGTTCATCTTGAAGAAGGTCAAATTCATATTGAATTTGCTCATCATTCCGGCACTTTTGATAAATTTCATAGATCCGTTTTTCGATATCTATATTGCTTTCGATAGCACCGAGAATTTCATCCGATGCGCCAAATACTCCTTCGAATAATTTAAATTTTTCACTCAATAATGTAAATACCCGTTCATCTGCAGGATTCTTACGATTTACAAAATTGACAACGACTACGTCATTCTGCTGACCGTAACGATGAACACGACCGATACGCTGTTCAACTTTTTGTGGATTCCAAGGTAGATCATAATTAATCAACAGAGAGCAAAATTGGAGATTGATACCTTCTCCACCGGCTTCGGTAGAAACTAGAATTTCTACTTTAGAACTTTTAAACTTATCGACTAATGCGGCTTTCATATCCGCTGTTTTTGAACCAGTTATGCGGCCACTACCTGCGTTATCTTGCAACCATGTTTTATATATCTCCTTTGATTCAGGATCATTGTTTGAACCATTAAGAAGAACAACACGCTTCGCATAGCCACTTTTTTCTAATTTTTCTTTTATATAAATTTGAGTACGACAAGATTCAGTAAAAATAACAGCTTTTCGTTGGCCGCCTAATTTTTCTGCCATATCGAAGGCTCTTTCCAACACTGTGATGAGAGCCTGACCTTTTGCATTACTCTCGATGCGCTCAGCTAACGCTTTATATTCTTTTAGGTCTGCAATTTCTGCATCTAACCCTTGCGAATCATTACCCTGCTCGTCAAATTCGTCGAAGATATCCCGCCAATCATCCGCCTCCTCTAGATCACTAAGCACATCATCTTCTAGTAGTTTTTTATCTTCTAAGCGCTGAATCATTCGCTCTAATGTGCCCGTGATCGCGCGGGAAGAGGACGCCAATATTTTCCTCATACCTATAGAAACCAAATGACGTGCTTGAGGTTTTACTGAATATAAATGCGGTCTTTGTAAGTATTCAGATATTTGCTGATACAGTTCCCATTCGTCATCGTGTGGAGTGAAATCCTGAGTTAATGAATAGCGATTCGTGAAATTAACACCACCTTCTTCTTGAACCTGCCGTCGCAAGGTTCTATGGCAAAGCGGTTTAATGCGTTGTTTTAGGTCTGCAACTGTATCTTTATTTTTCTGGCGATTTACATAAAGTGTTTTGAATGATTTGATATCGCCAAAATAATGTTGATCAATCATTTGTGATAAGCCAAATAATTCTTGTAAATTATTTTGCATGGGTGTTGCAGAAAGCAAAATTTTGGATTCTGCGTGCAATGTCGCTTGAAGAATATTTTTTGCTATCTTATTCCCCGTTTTTCGATAAAGATTTCTCAGTTTGTGTGCTTCATCAAAAACGACTAGGTTCCAATGCACATCATCAACCAGATCCTGCCTATTTGAAGCAAATTCATAAGAACAGATAACTATCTGCTCTTCTTGACAGAAGGGGTTTTGTTCCCCATTCATTTTAAGGTCATTAAGTATCTTGCTATCGAGAATAAGTGATGGCAACTCAAATTTATCAGCAAGCTCTTGGTTCCATTGCTTTCGCAAAGAAGCAGGGGCAATCAATAAAATAGCTCGTTTACGTTCTGCCCACTTTTGAGCAATAACCAAACTCGCTTCAATCGTTTTACCTAAGCCTACTTCATCCGCGAGTAGTACGCCTTTTTCCAATGGGGACTTTAACGCAAAACAGGCCGCCTCTACTTGGTGTGGATTCATATCAACACGGGCTGCTGCCATGGTTCTTGATATTTGGTTATCAGACCGTCCTGCAAGAGTTAGCCAATGAGCAAAATATAGACTTTGATAACTAGTAAAAGAACTATTCATTATTCGCAATTGATTGATAGAGTATTAAAAGGTTTAGTTGATGGGATTCAGTTAGTCACTATTTATTCTGGCATTAGAAGTTGTTACAGAGACTTTCAAGTAGTCAAAATCGTATTTTACCCTATTATGCTTGATGTTGACTATGAGCGAAGGGGTTTAAAGAGGGATGAGAAACATGGGCGTTTTATATTCGTTTGACAATTTATAGGCGGAATCGGCTGAATATGAATTAAGTCTATTTCCTGGCACCAGGCCCATTCGCTTCGATGCCATTGCTCATGTAACTGAGAAAATATTCCAAATTGCGATACTCTTCGCCTTGCAGCTCAAAGGCTTTGGCTCGACTTAATTCGCTGCACTCGGCAAATCGACGATGTAGTGTGCCTACTTCTCCCCAGCGTGAGCGATAAACTGGAAAGTGGCTGGTTTGGCCAAGTGCTGGGCTAAGAATATCTGCGCGAATACGTTTACCTGCATTATCTACGTGGCAGTGAGCACAGGCGATATTGAGTTGTCCGGTGCGGGAGTAGTAGAGTTTTTTCCCTTTCTCATAGGCTTTTAAGGCGGAATCGCTGGGAATAGTTACCTTGATTTCTTCACCACGAGAGGTTGATGCAAGATAAGCAAGGATAAGCGCTAAATCTCCTTTGCCCCATGGTAGCGGTTGCTCGCGGTTTCGTAAGCGGCAAGTGTTTAACTCTTGCGCTAAGGTGACGACGACTAAATTTCTCGGATCAAACTTTGGATAGGTGTGGGCGATGCCTATACCACTGTTGGGTAAGCAATCCGCATAACTGCGCCCTGTGCCAAATGGTGTTTTGAAAAGTTTTTCACCCTCTTCGATCGCAAACTCATAAGGGGGGAACTCTTCAATAGCTTGCCATTGGCTGCGTGATTCTGGGTCTATGGCATATACGCCATTTCCAAATTCATCGAAATCGATGGTTGAGAATTTGTTGGAGAAGAATGATTGAAATTTTTCTCTATCGCTTTCTGGGTCAGCACTTAAAATCGGCGCGACTAAGATTGCGATAACAAACAATAGTGCATTGTAGATTAAAGCGTTGCTTGAAAAGTTTATTCTATTCACAAATTCCCCAGGTTATATGATGGAAGTTGTTAGTGAGTCTGTATCACCAGAGTTGTCTACCCAGCTAATGGTGATGCTGTCGCCAACGCTTCCCCCTTGAAACTGGAATGAGAGGTAGGGGTTTTTTGATACGCTGGTACTCCAGTTTGCTTTAAACACCGTTAGCCCATTATGCTCACACATGACTTCCTGTATAAAATGAGAGGTGGTTCCATTTTTATCTGATTTGGCGCTCATTGCATGTTTGATCAAAGTTTTGACCTTTGTGTTGCCGCCACTATTTTTTGCTCTTATTCTTATCGTGTTTTCTGCCATTTCCGTTTTTCCATTCTTTGGCTTTATTCGTCGCAACCGCCAATGGCAACGTCGACTACTTTCCTATTGGAATAAAATTTTCCGCCCGCTTGCACAACCGCAATTATATTCGACGACTCTTTCATTTTAATTCTTGTAGAGATATAGCCACGACATTTCTGTGTCAGTTCAAATGTCGATACCAGTGGGTTAGGGTTTTTGTCTACTAACAAACTGATCTTTTCAATGGCTGGAATTGCTGTTTCCACTGTAATGGGAACAACAGCGCCATGTTCTGCAAGGTCCGGTGCTTTAATAAGGATGTCGTTGGTGATGGCAAGCTCGCGAACACCCAGTGAGCTTAATGCGTCGTTCAAATTTGTTTTGTTAAAAACATTAGCAGGCCAAGACGCGGCAAACGCCATGTTTGGGGTGATTAATCCTGAAGTGAGAGAAAGCCCAATAGCGCCACTCGCTATGGTTCCTTTCAAAATAACTCGGCGTTTAATGCCCACGCGTAAAATCTCCATTAAAGTGTGTAGATATATTCAACCACTTTATCAATCTCCTCTTCGGTAAGAATTCTGTGTTTCCCGAACGGTGGCATGATAGTGTGAGGATTGTTAATTGACGCATCCCAAATTTGTTCACGCAATTGACTTTTGTTTTGATAACGATCTTGCATACTGATTAGTGGTGGGCCAATATTTCCCGGCAGTAATCCACCTTCGATTGCATGGCAAGCCAAACAGTTCCCTTTATGTCGATGAAACGCGATTGCTTTTCCTTCGGCGATAATCGTATTCTCAGAGGCCCATGCAAGTTGTGGTGGCATAAAAACGCTGACCATCATCAAGACGAATGATGATAGTGCATGACCTAAACGAGTCATTATTTTTTCCTGCTGTTGTTTAGTCTGCTAACGTGTTGCTCAGAAAACAAGCATTGCATTAGATGTATGTGTTAGAGCTAAATTTTATCACAATAAATCTGAGTTTTAAGTGGCATTTCGTATTGCTTGTTACAATTGCGCTAAAACTCTTGCTCTAATATGGCGATTTCACGCATTTCTGCCATCCGATTCTCGATACGTTGCTTATCTATGGAGGTCAGTTTTTTGTCGCGTAATGCTTGTTGTAGGTGGTTTACAGCAATAGGTATTTGATCGTACATGAGATAGTACTCTGCCAACATCTCATGAGAGGCACTTGAGTTTCCTGAGTCGCCCTCTGCTTTGGCGAGCATTTGATAGAAGAGTGGTGTCGGTTGGTAGTCGTTCATTGAGTGCAAAAGTTGTTTTGCGGTGTTTGGTTGTTTGTCGGTTAATAAAGCATCGGCGTAGTGCAGTGAAATTGCCGGGTTGCCAGGGTTTAGGCTGAGTGTTTCGCTAAACAGGGAGAAGCCAGCTGCAGTGTTGTTCCTTTCTATTTCGATATTGGCTTTTAGAATTAAATAGGGGATCTTCTCTCCGTCTAATTTGATTAATTTTTCTACTTGTTTGAAAGCCTCATCCGCTTGATCTGATTCCAACAGCGCTAAGCTATAGGCATATAGTTGTGCTGCGTGATTTTGATAACTGCCTTCTTCAAGTTCTGCCGCCAATCTTTTCGCCAATTTTGCCCGATCATCAGCCGTAATTACTCGCAGTTTGGCTTTTATCAGGTAATACATGTAACTATTTTCTTTGGGGCGGAATTCGTAAAGTGAGGCCCGGTTTTTTGATTCAGCTATTCGTTTTACGGTAACAGGGTGGGTGCTAAGGAACTCTGGGATTTGTGCATCTCCCATACGGTTTTGATTCAGCTTCTCAAAAAAGCTAGGCATACTTTGGGCGTCGAATTGCGCTTTTGTCAGAATTTGCATACCAATATGGTCTGCTTCCAACTCGTGAGTTCGCGAGTAGCTCAGTTTTGATTGATAATTTGCTGCGATAGTCGCAAAGATGGCCGCCTCTGTAATATTGATGTTAGCCTGGCTGCCTAAAACAATGGCGGTGATAATTGCAGCAGCAGTTGGTATGCTGAGTTTTTCACCAGAATCAAACGAACGCTCTAAATGTCGTTGGGTGACATGGGCTATTTCATGCGCGAGAACAGAGGCAAGCTCGCTCTCGTCTTGAGTTGCTAACATTAGCCCAGCATTGACGCCAATATAACCATTGGGGCCAGCGAATGCATTGATGCTTGCGTCGTTAATCAAAAAAAATTTGAAATGGCGAGTGTGATAGTTGCTGTTGGCTATGAGCCGATAACCTAAATGTTGTAAATAACTGGTGACTTCTGGGTCATTACTGATGGGCAGCCCCAACCTCACTTGCCGCATAAAGGTTTCGCCCAACAGTTTTTCTTCGGCTGCGGAGAAGCGATCGCTGGAATCATTGCCGAGAGAGGGTAGCTCGATATCCTGGGATTTTGCAGCGCCAACTGAAAAAGTGATTAAAAATAGAACAAAGACGAGTTTTTGCGTCAAAATGGGTCCTGATGGAATGCGTTAATTAGGTTGGTAAATTATTTCTGTATCGAGTTAAAGACTATTGCCAATTGTAATCGTTTCTTTCCGTTTACAATAATGTATCGAAGATTTGTTGCAGTAGCTTAAGGCTGTTCAGTTTGTAGTCTATCACTGCTGTTTGAGTCGATCTTGATATGGCCAATTGTTCAAAGTGAGGTTATATTAGCGCCTTTTTTAAAAGAGTTGGAGTATTTAAAAATATGGCAGACTTTGATGAGGAGTTGGATACATCCGGGTTGAATTGTCCCATGCCTATATTGAAGGCAAAAAAGGCTCTATCATCCCTATCTGCTGGACAAATTCTGCGCGTTATTGCAACTGATCCTGGATCTGTTAAAGATTTCCAAGCGTTCGCTAAGCAGACTGGTCATGAGCTGCTCTCTTCTCAAGAGAATGATGGCACATATACTTATCTCTTGAAGAAGAGAGAGACCTAACTTTGATCTAAATTCCCCGTAGCTTGCTACGGACACAAAACCATTGGGGTTTCCAAAGGGGAGAAACGAAGTTCTCCCCTTTGGTCGACGGCGGGGTGCATACCCCGTCGTCGAAATATAATTGATTCACAAATTGACTGGCGACAAATGCAGATGGCACAAAAGAAACTAGCAATCATTGCATCGAGAGGAACTCTAGATTGGGCATATCCGCCTTTAATTCTTGCTTCAACGGCAGCTGCACTTGGTTATGAAGTGAGAATTTTTTTTACCTTTTACGGTGTAAAGTTATTAGAGAAAAAGCTGGATCTTCGTGTAACGTCTATTGGTAATCCCGCTATGCCGATGCCTCTTTCTTTACCCGTTATGGTGCAAGCCCTACCTGGCATGGAAGCGCTGATGACTTACAAAATGAAAGCGAAGATGAAGCAGAATGGCGTGGTAAGTATCGAAGAGCTTCGTGATTTATGTATTGAAGCAGAAGTTAAAATGATCGCCTGCCAAATGACGGTAGATCTTTTTGGGTTTAAGCGTGCAAACCTTATAGAGGAAGCTAAGCCTGGTGGCGCGGCCACATTTTTTGAGTTTGCAGGAAAGTCTGATGTAAATTTATTTATGTAGCGTACAGATTTATGTAGTGTATAGATGGTTGCTCAATGTGTTTAGGTTTTACTTCTGATTGCAGAAACAAGGTAGCAGTAAATCTCGGGTAAGCACATTTATGAATATTCGGACTTTAGCAAGATAGCCGTGGAAATATAGATAAATACACCAAGTCTTTACGCGTATTATTGATTGGAATATGCCTACTTAGTTATGCTACGTTATGGATGATTTGACGCTGTACTGGGATATTATTCATAATAAATAAAGGGTGAATCTGAATACCACTTACTTTGATAATAATAACAATAACGCTGATGTAAGCATGTGTCGAAAGTTTTGTGCGCTAAGCGCTTGGAAGAGGTTCGGCATCTGAATTCTTCTAGCAGTTTTCCTGTGGTTCCCATTTTGCATCGTTATTTTTATTCAGTATTCAAGCCCGATAAGTTTAATTTTAGTTGGTTGTATAAATGCGTTGGTTTAAAAAAGAAATTGAAAAAAAGGTTTCAACTTTCCAAGGTGACTTTATAGTACCCGTAGAGTTGAATGTGAGATTAGATGCGGCTGTTTGTCAGGAAAAAATTGATAAACTTTTAGCTTATCGCGGATACTCTCACATTGATCTTGATATTTTGATTGAATTGCTTCACGAAAAGCACCTTGTTTACGCTCAATTGCTCGATAGAGATAATATCGAAAATATTCAGCGACCCCATATTGAATCTTTGGCAAATGGCAATCAAGTACTCATCTCCTATTTAAATACTATTCCATTATCCGTTTTGCAGACACAGCTGAAAATGTTGTTACATGGTGATGATGAACTTCTCCATCGCATGAATCTTTTTGTTGAATGTTTTGGTGATGTCGCTAAGCCAAAATTAGAATCCGCAATTTGGAATTTCATGGCTGAACTGCTCCACTTTTTTAAACCAGAGCTTTATCCGTTGATGAGCCGTTGGGTTTGGCACGAAGCCACACAAAAAGGCGCAATGCGTGAATTTGTGCAGATGGATAAACGACACTCTCAATCTTTGGGGGGGCAATCGGTTGATTTCGAGGCGTGCAGAGTTTGGCTTGCTCAACAATTGGGGAAGAAAGGTTTGTTTCGAGATGTTCACTATTTCATCGATTTAATCTGCGCTCAGGCTTATGCAGACAATATTTTGAGTATTTCTTCGGGTAGTAAGTTTACTGAGTATGCACACATGAACGAACTTGATGATTCTTTAGCCATAATATTAAAATTACTGGGAATAGAAGTTAACCAAACTCAATTGTTTGAAATGCCACGGAATGTCATTCTTCATTAGTATATCAATCGCTTAGTTTGGGTGTGGTGTCGTAAAGTTTTCTTCTAATTAAGGGATTTGGGATTAGGTGTCGAAAAGCTATTGAATCAGATTTTTATATACTGTAATGTGCGAATTGAAGATCATCATCAGAGTTGGTTTTCCTGTTGAAAATAAAAATCTATTTGTGAATTGCTCGATATGAGGGAGTGTTTATATGAGTACCATGTTTATGGTGTTCGCTTTAATTTTTGTCAGTTTTAGTGTAGTTCTATTATCTCGTCAAGCCATAAAACGTTCAAATCGGCAACGTAAAAAACATGCAGTGCTTGCCCAGGTGCGCCAATTGACTTCTCAATAATTTATCCCCTTAATCCTAGATCTCTACCTCTGCCCCCCTTATTTAGGTAACTCCCGTGGCATGGTTTTCAAATTCTTGAGAACTACTCTTCCTTTTTGTTCATGATTTTAGCCCGTGGCTTAATTGGCGGATTAAACCGTCGATAGGAAAAACAGTTGCAATTGAATTTTAATAGTAAGGGTGAAAATGAATACTGTAATTTCCGGGGAACAAGCTAAAATTTTAATGAATAACGGTGCTCAGTTGGTTGATGTGCGTTCTGCTGCTGAGTTCAAGCAAGATGCTAAAACCGGTGCGCTAAATATTCCAATGCCTCAGTTACACCAAGGTATTAAAAAGCTTGATACCAATAAGCCGCTAATCGTATATTGTAGAACAGGTGGACGAAGTGCACAGGCACAGAAGTTGTTGCAGAAGTTGGGCTTTCAGCATGTGCATAATGCAGGTTCGCTGAATAATTTTTAGCAGGCTGTTACGGCAGTCTTGAATAAATCATATGGCTTTTTGTGCTATGTGTGCCAGCTTTAATAAACCCTAACGTTGCATAAAATTTCGATATCTTATGCAACGTTAGGGTAAATAATGAGTAAGTTGACTGGGATGGATTGATGATTATAAAACAGTTGTTTGATCAAGATACATGGACGTATAGCTATCTATTAATTGATGAAGCCAGTAGCGAAGCTGCGATTATTGACCCGGTAAAAGAGCAAACGCGTCGAGATATCGAATATATTAAATCACTGGGTGTAGCACTGAAGTATTCTTTTGAGACGCATATTCATGCGGACCATGTCACCGGCGGTGGAGCCTTGCGAGAAGCGCTTGGGGCAAAAACAGTGGTGCATGAAAATAGTGGATCTGATTGTGCCGATGTTTTAGCAAAAAATGGTGAAGTTTTTTCTTTGGGAGAGCAAGAGATAAAAATCCTCTTTACGCCTGGCCATACCAATACTTGCATATCATATTTGATTGATGGTTTTGTTTTCACCGGCGATGCGTTATTGATACGAGCTTGTGGAAGAACTGATTTTCAAGCTGGTGATGCTGCAACACTTTATGACTCCATCACGAAAAAACTTTTCATGCTGCCGGAAAATACGGTAGTTTATCCTGGGCATGACTATGCCGGATTTACCAGTTCAACAATTGGGGAAGAGAAAAAACTCAACCCGAGGCTTGGTAATAACAAACCAAAGGCTGAATTTGTGGAGATGATGGAAGCCATGGATTTGCCTAATCCTCGTTATATGTCTGTTGCAATCCCGGGCAATATGGCCTGTGGCGAAGAGTCGTAAATTTATGCTCTTTTGTCCTCGAAGACGGTAAATACAAATCCCTGCTTCACTATTTCGATTGATTTGTAAGTTATTGGCTATGAATAATTCAGCTTGAGTAGTGACTACCCAATGAAAGAGTAATTCCATTTGATTTATGATTATTAACTGATATTATCAAATGTATAAACTATCTTTTATTGTCACCTCATAGGTAAATATGGCTGATAGACGGTTACAAGTATTTCACTCAGTGGCAATGCATCTGAGCTTTACCAAAGCGGCAGAGGCACTACACATGACTCAACCTGCCGTTACCTTTCAAGTACGTCAACTTGAAGAATATTTCAACACTCGCCTTTTTGATCGAACTCACAATCGTATAAGCCTCACCGAAGCCGGTAAACGTGTTTATGATATAGGTGGTCGTATATTTGAACTCTATGCAGAGATGGAACATGCAGTTAAAGAGTTGACGGGCGAAGTGAGTGGGGTATTAATTATCGGTGCCAGTACTACCATTGCTGAATATATGTTGCCGGCGTTGCTCGGGGATTTTAAAGCGCGATATCCTGATGTCAATGTGCGACTTAAAGTTTCTAATACAGAAGGCATTGTCTCCATGGTGGAGAATAATGTCATTGATCTTGGTGTTGTTGAAGCACCAGTAGCCAACAAAAACCTTGCTGTGGAACTCTGTAAAACTGATCAACTCGTGGCGATAGTTTCTCCTAATCACTCATTGGCAGATAAAGAGAAAGTTAGTGTGCAAGACCTTACTGGAAATCCTTATATTTGTCGTGAAGAAGGGTCCGGTACGCGAGAAGTTATTACTGAGTATTTGCAGTCTGTGGGAGTGAACCCCAACGAGTTAGACATCATTATGGAGCTAGGTAGCCCTGAAGCGATTAAGGGGGCTGTTGAAGCAGGCATTGGGATTGCCGTTTTATCGAAAGCAACCCTAATAAAAGAGCTTAAGCTCGGAACCTTGGTTGCCATTCCATTAGATCCACCTTTGCAACGACCATTCTCTTTTGTTCATCAGAAGCAGAAGTTTAGACAACGAGCTATGGAAGAGTTATTAGACTTTGCTCGTCAGTATTGCGCAGAACACCCAGAAACTGGCGTGTAATCCCCTCTCATTGCCATTGATTAATGCTCATACAAAAAACATTTGTACTGGTGTGCGATTAAACACATAGCTGTTTAATTTCCTACAATTGTTCTCTACACTGTTGTAATCTCGCAACCCGGTGTGTTTATAATCAACAATTATATGCTTGTCATTTAGCGGATTATTGATGAACCTAGAATAATCAGTTGGCCGCACGTTTAGAGTGCAAGCAGTTGGTTTGATTAGCGTAATGAAAAGTTTTGCGTTCACCTGGTTGGTGAATCAAACACTTTTCATATAGCTAAGTCAATCAAATGATAGTGCTATAAATTGTGGTTCAACTGATTAATCTAGGATGAACGCTTTGATAAAAAATGAGCAACGTTTGTTAGGTATTTTTCAAAACCTTTCTGAGGTTGATCAACATGCATTATTAAAATTTGCGGAGTTTCTTGCGGCAGGTGAAAACGTTGAGGCCTGTTCTGTTGACGTTGGTTCTGCTGAGTTTGTTATGGGGGAGCCTGAGCCGACACCGGCACTTGAGAACGAAACGGTAGTTGGGGCTTTAAAGCGTTTGTCGCAAAGTTATCCTATGCTGGATAAATCAAAAATGCTCGATGAGACATCTCAATTAATGTCCCAACATATTATGCAGGGGCGAGATAAAGAAGAAGTAATCACCGAATTGGAACGGCTGTTTCAAACTCGATATGAATTAATGAAGAAAAAAGCGAAACCCAATGATTGAAATGCTTAAGAAGTGGTATGAACGACACTTCTCAAATCCTCAGGTTGTTATTCTTGCTTTGCTATTGATTGGCGGGTTCGCCATCATTATTTTTATTGGCGATATTTTAATTCCTTTGCTTGCAGCTATTATTATTGCTTACATGCTTGAAGCGCTTGTACTCAAACTGCAGAAAAGAAATGTAGGTAGAAAGACCGCAGCCATATCTGTCTTTAGTCTCTTTTTTGCTGTTATTACTATTTGTTTCGTGGGTTTGACCCCGCTACTTATCGAGCAAATATCTCAATTTGTCAGTGAGCTTCCTAAAATGGTTGGGCGCATTCAGCAAGAGCTTTTGCAGTTGCCCGAAAACTATCCTGGTGTTATTACGCCTGCACAAATCAATGATGTTATGGCTGTTGTTCGAACTGAGATTGCTAAGCTCAGTCAGGTGGTTTTGTCATTCTCATTGGCGTCTGTGCAGGGATTGTTAACTTGGTTGGTTTACATGATCTTGATTGTTCTATTGGTCTTCTTTTTTCTGAAAGATAAAGAAATTGTCTGGAATTGGGTGAGAGGATTTATGCCACCTAAAAGCGTTTTGGTTCAAGAAGTGTGGGCCGAAATGGATCAGCAAATAGGTAATTACATTCGCGGCAAAATCGTTGAAATAATTATTATCGGTGCGGCAAGTTTTATTGCGTTTGCATTTATGGGGTTGAACTATGCGTTTTTATTAGGGTTATTGGTTGGGTTGTCGGTGCTTGTACCATTTGTTGGGGCAACATTGGTGACTATTCCTGTGGCGCTGGTAGCATTTTTTCAATGGGGCTGGAGTTCTGAGTTCGGATATCTCATGTTAGTGTACGGTATTATTCAGGCGATAGACGGCAATGTGCTTGTGCCTTTACTTTTTTCTGAAGCGGTGAACTTACATCCAGTTGCCATCATTATTGCGATTATATTCTTCGGTGGGTTGTGGGGTCTTTGGGGAGTCTTTTTTGCGATCCCATTAGCGACGCTTGTTAAAGCTGTGTTGAACGCTTGGCCGGAGAATAAGGAGCCGGGAGATTCCGTTATCACGACGTAAAGAAAAACCTTGCGCAAAAAAAGGTGGCTTAAATAAGCCACCTTTTTTTGTTTTCCGTTATTTATAAAACTTCAGATGCGTAATCAGCAAGTCGCGATCGCTCACCACGTTGCAGTGTAATATGCGCACTGTGTTCCCAATCTTTAAAGCGATCGACCACAAAGGTTAATCCCGAAGTCGTCTCAGTTAAGTATGGTGTATCAATTTGTGCAACATTGCCTAAACAAACGACTTTTGTGCCTGGGCCTGCACGAGTGATGAGCGTTTTCATCTGTTTAGATGTTAGATTTTGCGCTTCATCAATGATTACGAATTTATTTAAAAAGGTTCTTCCTCGCATAAAATTGAGAGAGCGGATTTTTATACGCTTTTGCAATAGATCATTGGTTGCTGCGCGTTCCCACTCACCAGCACCTTGAGGTGTAGTAAGTACTTCCAAATTATCCATTAATGCACCCATCCACGGGGTCATTTTCTCCTCTTCAGTTCCTGGTAGATAACCAATATCTTCTCCGACAGGAACAGTGACACGAGTGACGATAATCTCCTGGTAGTTTTTCTGCTCCAGGGTTTGGGTAAGTGCTGAGGCGAGCGTTAAGAGTGTTTTGCCAGAGCCTGCAAGCCCTAGTATAGACACAAAGTCGATAGTTGGGTCCATCAGCACGTTGAGCGCAAAATTTTGTTCTCGATTTCGTGCGTGGATTCCCCAAACAGTATGTGAGCTACTTTCGTAATCGGTTAATACTTCGATTTTTGCGCTGGTTTCTTTGTGCTCACGAACAATGGAATAAAAGCCATCGTTATCATTGTAAATAAATTCGTTGGGATACCACGATCCAAGATCCTCACCAGTAAATTGGTAAAAGGCACGGCCTTGTTCCTGCCATGCTTGCATCCCATCGCTATGGTTGCTCCAGAATTCGTCTGATAATTGACAGGCGCCACTATATAATAAATTAACATCGTCAATGACTTGGTCGTTGCTATAGTCTTCAGCAGCGATACCGAGTGCGGCAGCTTTAATTCGAAGATTAATATCCTTGGTGACGAGGGTGACAGAACGACCTGTAAGTTCTGATATTAATGCCAGGCAAACGCTGAGAATGACATTGTCGGGAACACTTCCTGGCATATCTGCCGGTAGTTCTTTGTGAAGATTGCGAGTCTGAACAAATAGTTTGCCCGATCCTATTTCTCCATTGGAGACAGAAGGTAGCTCTAAACCATCTTCAATTGTGCTTTGGCTTGCTCCAGCAATACAATCTTCTAAGAAGCGGCTGGCTTGTCGCGCGCTTCGGGCGACTTCTGAGTGGCCGCGCTTATTCCTGTCCAGTTCTTCCAGCACCATCATGGGAATAAAAATGTCGTGCTCTTGAAAGCGGAATATGCATCCGGGATCATGCATCAACACGTTAGTATCTAGAACAAATAGGCGGGTTTTGTTTTGACTCAAAACGCTGATATTCATCAAAAACACCTCACAGTTGTTGTTGGTTGATGATTTGGGAGTTTTTAGGGTTGGTGACGGTGGTTAGCTCCATTATTTATTGTAGCTATAATCTCCTTGCAAGAAATAAACACGAAATGCTTCAACGAGTTAAGAATTATAGTTCTTTAACTGCTGCAAGAACCTCATCTACGTGACCGGCGACTTTAACTTTTCGCCATTCTTGTTTTAAAACGCCTTTCTGGTCGATGAGAAATGTGCTCCGCTCAATGCCCATATGGACTTTACCGTAGAGCTTTTTCTCCTTAATAACATCAAATAGGTTACACAACTCTTCTTCTTTGTCGGAAAGCAGGTCGAATGGAAATTCGTGTTTTGCCTTGAAGTTTTCATGAGTTCGCACGCTGTCGCGGGATACACCTAAAATGACGGTATTGGATCGTTTGAACTTAGCATGCGCATCGCGGAAGTTCTGGCCTTCCGTTGTGCATCCAGGTGTGTTGTCTTTCGGATAGAAATAGATAACAACATTTTTACCTGCATAGTCTTTTAGACTAATATTTTGCTCGCCTGTTGAGGCAATAGTGAAATTTGGGACCTTCTTTCCAATTGCTACTTCGGACACTGCTTGGCCTCCTGTTTATTTTCTCATGGTAGGTTTGCGGGAATTTACCACTATATTACCTTAGATCAGTTCTTTATGCCGAGCAATCTGGTTGATTTTTATCGAATTGCTGTAATGTTGGGCGTGTTGTTTGGTACTATTGCAGGCCGGTTAGAAGTTGTCTTTGATATTGCTGCTATTCTGTGGTGTGGTTTTAGAGCAACTCCATCTCTATCTTGCTTAATCAAAGCGAGATAAGTAGTATTCGCCCTTTGTTCAACTTTTTGGAGACAGTCATGTTTCAAGGCAGTATGGTGGCGTTGGTCACACCAATGCATCCTGATGGATCCGTTGACTATACGGCACTGGAAAAATTGGTAGAGATGCATGTCGATGCTGGTACAGACGCAATTATTGCGGTAGGTACAACCGGTGAATCGGCGACTTTGACCACAAAAGAACATTGTGAAGTTGTTCGTTTTGTTGTTGAAAAAGCAAACAAGCGTCTGCCTGTTATTGCCGGAACTGGTTCTAACTCCACACTTGAAGCTCAGGAGCTGGGGCTGTGTGCGCTTGATGCAGGTGCTGATGCATGCCTGGTTGTAACTCCTTATTACAATAAACCTACTCAAAACGGTTTATACGAACATTATAAATTTCTTGCAGAAACTGTTGCATTGCCAATCATTCTTTATAATGTTCCTGGTCGCACCGCTGTTGACATGCAGCCGGAGACAGTCGCTAGGCTAGCTCAAATCGAAAATATCGTAGCAATAAAAGAAGCAACAGGTAGTCTAGAGCGAATTGAAAAATTGGCCGAGCTTTGTGGTCCTGATTTCGACATTTATAGCGGCGATGATGATATTGCGTTGGAAGCTATTGCGCATGGTGCTAAAGGTGTTATTTCGGTAACGGCGAACATTGCCCCGCAGCGTATGCATCAAGCGTTCACCGCAGCGCTTTCGGGAAATATGGAACAAGCGCGTGAATTAAATGCCTGCTTAACAGATTTGCATAAGGATCTTTTTCTAGAGGCGAATCCTATTCCAATTAAATGGGCGCTAGCAGAGATGGGGGTGATTCCAACGGGAATTCGTTTACCGTTGACACAGCTTTCTGAAGAGCATCACGATACGTTGCGTAAAGCTATGCAACGCGCGCAAATTAATTAAGGAAGAATATGTCACGTCTTCAATACACTACCTTTTATACCGTACTTGTTTTGTCAGCAATAATAGTTACTGGTTGTTCCTCAAAAGGTAACGAATTTTATAAGCATCAACCGAGCCTGCCTCCATTGGAAGTACCACCTGATTTGACACTATTGAGTGTGGAAAGTGGGTTTGAGGTTCCGCAAGTTGCCGCAGTTGAGCGGAAAAAAGTTGTGCTAGCGGATGGCTCAAATATCTCGTTGAAGAAAGATGGCAAACTTCGTTGGTTGCATATTGAGGCTTCACCAGATGATGTTTGGGTGGAAGTAAAAGACTATTGGATTACCAACAAAATTCCGTTGAACTGGCAAAACATTAAACTCGGTTTGATGGAGACGGATTGGATTGATAGTTATGATTCCGAATTTTCCAGAGATCGGTTTCGCATCCGCTTAGAAACTAGCGATGGCGGAAAATCGACGGAAGTTTACCTTGTGCATCGTGGTAACCAGGATGAAGTCATTGAGGGAGAAATTGTGCATGGCTGGGTTAGCTCCTTCAATGATCCAGAGCTTGAAATTGAAGTATTGGGGGATATGCTGAGTTATCTTGGATTGAATGCGGAACGCAAAGAAGCACTTTTGTCTGGTGCTAAAAAGAGAACGGATGATGCACGTTTAGAATTGGATGGTGAAGTGCCCCAAATTGTGTTGAGAGAGCCGCTTTCTCGCTCCTGGAAGTTTACTTTGCAGGCGATTGATCGCATGGGTGATGTCGTCACATTGAAAGATAAAGCGCAGGGATGGATCGATGTTCGAATCTCTGAAGATGGAAACACTGCCGATTTTGTCCCAGGTTTTTCTCTTTCTGATGATGATCGGTCAGTTTATCGCTTACAGTTAAAGCAAGAAGGCAAAGATACACAAATCGTTGTGCTCTCGGATGCGGGGCAACCGGATAGAGCAGGCTCCGCACGAAGTTATTTAGAGAAGTTGCACGGTTATTATTAGTAAGGCGAAGTGTCGATGGAAAAAAGAGAAGAGTTATATGCGGGTAAAGCGAAGTCGGTATTCCGTACTGATGAGGCTGAAAAATTAGTTTTGGTTTTCCGCAACGATACTTCTGCATTTGATGGTGAAAAAGTTGATCAGTTGGACCGAAAAGGCATGATCAACAATCGCTTCAACGCATTCATAATGGAGTTGTTGGAAAAGGAAGGCGTGCCAACACAACATATAGCGGTACTCTCTGATCAGGAATCTTTGGTCAAAAATTTGGATATGATTCCGGTTGAGTGTGTTGTGCGAAATATAGCCGCAGGTAGTATCTGTCGCCGGCTGGGTGTTGAGGAAGGCTTGGATTTAAATCCGCCGACCTTCGAGCTTTTTCTAAAAAATGATGAATTGCACGACCCAATGATTAACGAATATCACATCCGTTCATTTGCTTGGGCGGAAGACGCTGAAATTGAGGAGATGAAACGTCTCACTTTTAAAGTCAACAATGTGCTAAAAGCACTTTTTCTAGACGTTGGTTTGTTACTTGTTGATTTTAAATTGGAGTTTGGCCGAGTTAACGGTCAAATCGTCTTGGGTGATGAATTTTCACCCGATGGTTGTCGTTTATGGGATGCTCAAACCCGTAAAAAAATGGATAAAGACCGTTTTCGCCAAGGCTTAGGTGGGGTTGTTGAAGCTTATGAAGAAGTGGCGCACCGGCTAGGCGTCAAATTGGACTAAACACAGACTCAAAGTTTGAGTTCTCGAAAGGGTAGCGAGGGCGTGTCGTCAATTAATATGGCCGTGCTGCCTATGAAAAAACGCCATACTGCGTTGTTCGTCGTTTATTTGGAATGACCAAACTGCTCTCCTCACGCCTTGCTTGGTGCTTTTTCAGGCTCAACATCACGGTCATATTAATTGACGACACGCCCTAGGGATAGCTGCCCTTTTTTGTTTCAGTACACATTGGCCCAATACTGGTTTGCCCTGTTTGAATCGAGTATTATAGCGCCTCTCAAAATCCATTCTGTTTAAAGAGTAAAAAATGACGGTAATTCGCGGAAACCAGGCCTTATCTCCCTTTCGAATTGAGAAGCTGCAACAGCAAATTAAAACGTTGATTGATATCGATGTTCAGATCACCACACAATCCATCTACTTTGTTGATTCCGATCAAACGCTATCTGATAGTGAAATAGAGAAAACGCGTCAACTATTGGAAGTGGATGCTGGCATCTCTGGTGATGATCAATTGATCGTCATTCCTCGTATTGGGACTATTTCCCCTTGGTCAAGCAAAGCCACCGATATTTTTAAGCATTGTGGATTGGAAAACGTCAATCGAATCGAGCAAGGGCTGAGTTATTCGATTACCAATAATGACGGAACAGCATTAAGCTCTAGCCAACTGAAAATTATTGAGCCAGTGCTGCACGATAGAATGACGCAATCGATGATCTACTCTGTTGATGACGCGGATGCGATGTTCTCTAAGCTTGCCCCGAAACCTTTACAAAATGTAGATATATTATCGGGCGGCAGAGATGCTCTAGCAATAGCAAATAGCGAGCTTGGTCTTGCACTTGCGGAAGATGAAATTGATTATCTTGTTGAAAATTTCACGGCCTTAAATCGTAATCCTACTGATGTCGAATTAATGATGTTTGCGCAGGCAAATTCAGAACATTGTCGCCACAAAATCTTTAATGCCGATTGGATAATTGATGGCGAGAAGCAGGATAAATCGCTTTTCAAAATGATTCGAAATACCCACGAAACAAATCCAGGCGGAGTTTTGTCTGCGTATAGTGATAATTCGGCGGTTATTGAAGGCCAGGCAAAAGGTTGGTTTTATCCTGACAATCAAAGTAAAGAGTATGGCTATAACGATGAACCTTCTAACATTTTAATGAAGGTTGAAACGCATAACCATCCTACAGCTATTTCTCCATTTTCTGGTGCTGCAACTGGTTCTGGTGGTGAGATTCGAGACGAAGGCGCAACAGGTCGTGGTTCAAAACCGAAAGCAGGTTTATGTGGCTTTACTGTTTCAAACTTAAATATTCCCGATGCGCCTCAAGCATGGGAAAACGATTATGGAAAACCCGATCGAATTGTTTCTGCGTTGGATATTATGCTTGAAGGGCCAATCGGTGCGGCGGCATTTAATAATGAGTTTGGTCGTCCAAATATTTGTGGTTATTTCCGAACATTTGAAGAAGAGGTTGATGGGCCGAACGGTAAAGAGGTTCGAGGTTATCATAAGCCTATTATGCTTGCTGGCGGGTTGGGCAATATCAAATCGGAGTTAGTAGAAAAGGGTTCTATAAGTCCTGGTGACCAGTTGGTTGTACTAGGCGGCCCTGCAATGCTGATTGGTTTGGGTGGTGGTGCGGCCTCCTCAATGGCAACCGGTAGCAGTGATGAAAATCTTGATTTTGCATCTGTACAACGTGGTAATCCTGAAATGGAGCGTCGTTGCCAAGAGGTTATTGATACATGCTGGCGAATGGGGAGTAATAACCCAATTGTTAGCATTCATGATGTTGGGGCTGGTGGTATTTCGAATGCAATGCCAGAGTTGATTGACGATAGTGGTCGTGGTGGGAAATTTGAATTGCGTGCGATTAATTCTGACGATCCAAGTATGTCGCCGATGGAAATCTGGTCGAACGAATCCCAAGAACGATATGTGATGGCTATCTCGCAAGATCGCATTGTTGAATTTCAAGATATCTGCGAACGTGAGCGTTGTCCATACGCCGTTATCGGCGAAGCAACAGAAGAAAAACAATTGTATGTTGGTGATGCCTTGTTAGATGCAACACCGGTAGATATTCCTTTGGAAGTTTTACTCGGCAAGCCACCAAAAATGTTGCGTGATGTACACCATAAACCTTTTGCAAAAAAAGAAGTTGATACACAGGTTGATTTAAAAGAAGCAATTCATCGTGTTTTAAAGCTACCAACAGTGGCAGATAAAACTTTTCTTATCACTATTGGTGATAGAACGGTGACAGGTTTGGTCACGCGTGATCAGATGGTTGGCCCGTGGCAAGTTCCAGTGGCAGATGTTGCAGTGACAGCAACCAGCTATAATGAAATTACTGGCGAAGCGATGGCGATTGGTGAGCGAACGCCGTCGGCTCTGTTGCATCATGCAGCCTCAGCAAGGATGGCAGTTGCCGAAGCGCTGACTAATATTTCTGCGTCTAACATCACTAATCTGAGCGATATTGTGCTTTCTGCAAACTGGATGGCACCCGCTGGCCACCCTGGTGAAGATGCAGGTCTTTACGAAGCTGTGAAAGCTGTAGGAATGGAGCTATGCCCTCAACTGGGTATTGCTATACCAGTTGGTAAAGATTCCATGTCGATGAAGACTGTATGGCAGGATAATGGTAAAGATAAATCCGTAACATCTCCGTTGTCGTTAATTGTGAGTGCTTTTGGCCCAGTTAAAGACGTGAGAAAAACGTTAACACCTCAATTACACGCTGATGAAGAGACAAGTTTAGTACTTATCGATTTAGGTAAAGGTTGTAATCGTTTAGGTGCTTCTTGTTTTGCTCAGGTCTTTAAGCAGCTTGGTCATCATCCTGCTGATCTCGACGATGTGAATTCCTTGAAATCGTTTTTTAATGCAATTCAATCATTAAATGAGCAATCATTGTTGTTGGCCTATCATGATCGATCTGACGGTGGATTGTTAGCGACTTTATGTGAAATGGCATTTGCTGGACATGTGGGTTTAACGGTTACATTGGATGCGTTAGGTGATGATGTTATTGCGGCTCTTTTTAACGAAGAACTCGGTGCCGTGATACAGGTTCGAAATTCTCAATTGACGTTAGTTGAAGAGATTTTAAAAGAGAGTGGTTTAGCAAAGCACAGTCATACCATAGCCTGTGTTAATAAAGGAAGTAGTATTGAATTCAGCCATAATGGAAACGTTATTTTTACTGACACTCGAACAGCTTTGCATAAAGCGTGGTCTGAAACTTCTTATCAGATGCAACGCTTGCGTGATAATCCAGATTGTGCGGATCAATGGTACGCACAAATTAGTAACGATGATGACGTAGGGCTGAATTGCAAAACGACTTATGATCTTGATGAGGATATAGCCGCTCCATTTATTTCCAAAGGTGCTCGCCCTAAAGTTGCCATTCTTCGAGAGCAAGGTGTGAATGGCCACACTGAGATGGCAGCTGCGTTTGACCGAGCTGGTTTTCAAAGTACTGATGTTCACATGAGCGATGTGATTAGCGGGAAAGTTGTTCTTTCCGATTTTAACGGATTGGTTGCATGTGGTGGTTTTTCTTACGGTGATGTATTAGGGGCTGGTCAAGGATGGGCTAAGTCTATTCTTTTTAATACTAGAGCCTACGATGAGTTTAGTGCATTTTTTCATAGAGATGATAGTTTTGGTTTGGGTGTTTGCAACGGTTGTCAGATGATGTCGCAGTTATCTGAACTCATCCCTGGCGCTGAGCAGTGGCCGCGTTTTGTTCGCAATCATTCTGAGCAGTTTGAAGCGCGATTGTCATTGGTTGAGATTACTGAGTCGCCTTCAATATTCTTGAACGGGATGAGCGGTTCAGTTGTTCCGATAGCAGTTGCACATGGAGAGGGAAGAGTAGAGTTTTCTTCCTCGCAGAATTCTGATCAAGCTATTTCTTGTTTACGCTATGTAGACAACGATCTAAATAAAACGGAAACCTATCCATCAAATCCTAACGGTTCTCCAGATGGATTAACTGGTTTTACAACAACTGATGGTCGGTTTACTATCATGATGCCACACCCTGAGCGTGTTTTTCTTGCTTCTCAGTTTTCGTGGAAACCTAATGGATGGAAACGAGACGGTGCATGGATGAGGATGTTCCGTAATGCGAGAGTTTGGTTGGGGTAAATGAGAAGCTTTTGTCGTATGCTGGTCGAGCATCTCTGGTTCGACCGGATTATTATCGCTTTAATTGTTATTAATGGGATTATTCTTGGGTTAGAGACGGTTCCTGAAATAGTGGAGAACTACTCTTCACTACTTGAGTTTGGTAACAACATTATTTTAGCTGTGTTTGTTCTCGAAGCAGCAACTAAAATTATAGCCGTGGCTCCCCGGTTCAAGAAATACTTCGGCAATGGCTGGAATCTATTCGATTTTACAATTGTTGTTTTATCGCTAATTCCCGCCAGCGGTGAATTTGCAATGCTGGCTCGATTAGCTCGTCTACTGCGAGTTTTGAGATTGATATCGGTGATACCAGAGTTGCGGATAATTGTAGCAACCCTTGTCAAAAGCATTCCCAGTATGGGGAATATCATGTTGCTCATGTCAATAATATTCTACATATACGCGGTTGCCGGTTATCATCTATTTCATGAGTATGATCCAACTCACTGGTCTTCGTTAGGTGCTTCGTTGCTGACTTTGTTTCGAATTGTCACATTAGAAGACTGGACGGATGTTATGTACACAGCGATGGAAATGCACCCATTAATGTGGATCTATTTTGTTAGTTTTGTCATTGTTGGAACTTTTGTCGTTATCAATCTTTTTATTGCGGTTGTAATAAATAATCTAGATGAAGCTAAAGCTGATCGTTTGAAAGAGTTAGAAAATCCGGTTTCGAATCAAGAGCTTTTAAAAGAGTTAAAACAAACGCAAAATTCTCTAACAAGTTTGGAGGATAAAATTAGAAAATTTAACAAAAATCCCTGACTAGCCCAAATTAATTGTTGATCTACTAACTAAAGCCCTAATATATTTAGTTCGATACTATCTAGAATCAATCTTTTGGATGAAAAAAATGGCAGCAGGCGAATTAAGCAAAATACTCTATGTGGAAGATGAGCGAGATATTGCGCAAGTTGCACGCCTAGCGTTGGAAACGGTTGGCGGGTTTGTGCTGGAAGAGTGCGAGAATGGGCGTGTGGCTTTGGAAAAAGGGCCTGCTTTCCAACCTGACTTAGTTTTGATGGACGTTATGATGCCTGAGATGGATGGTCCTACAGCGCTTATCGAGATGCGTAAAACAGAAGAACTAAAAGATGTGCCTGTAATTTTCATGACAGCGAAGGTTCAGCCAGCAGAAATAGCAGAATATAAAGAGATGGGTGCGGTAGATGTAATTCCAAAGCCGTTCGACCCTATGACACTCGCTGAGCAAGTTAAGCAAGTTTGGAGTACTTGCTAAATAAATATGTGATTTTGTTTCAGTTCTGATGATCTGCGTCGGAGCTGCGAGTGCAAATCACTCTATCGTTACAGGATTCTCTAAAGGAATTGGAGTTAATCTCATGTTTTATTATCTATTTCGAATAATAAAAGTTGGATTGTTATGGATGGATTTCATCATTCTTACCACTTTCCTTTATTGTTTGTCTTTTCTGAGTAAAAATATACTGGCGAAATTTTATCCGGCACTTTTCCGTGTATGGTGCAAATCGTTTGTTCGAGCGCTTGGTGTTGATCTCAAACTAAGTCAAAAAAACCTTAATCCAATCCCCGATCAATTCATCTTAATTGCGAATCATCCTTCTGCATTTGAAGATGTTGGTGTCCCTGCAATGTTTAATGTTTATTCGTTAGCTAAAATGGAGGTCAAGAGTTGGCCGGTTTTTGGTCGAATAAGCGAAGCTGCCGGCACTCTTTATGTGCACAGAGAATCAAAAGAATCGCGAGCGGAGGCGGCCCAAACAATAGCTACTGAGTTGGAGAAAGGGAAAAGTATTGCGCTCTATCCGGAAGGCGGTTGTAAGGGGCGGCGAATTTTTGAAACTTTTCGCTACGGTGCATTTGATATAGCATTACAAAGAGGGATTCCTATTCTTCCAGTATTTTTGCAGTATGAAGCGCAAGAAGATTTTGAATGGGCTTCTCCACATACACTCGCACATAAGATTTGGCATTTTTTGATCACAAAGAATAATCGAGCGACATATCATGTCTATGACGCATTGAATCCCAGTGACTTTTCTAGCAAAGAGGAGTTTATGGAGTGTGCTCACAATTTATACTTGCAGTGGCAAGCTAAGTATTTAGAATAAAAGGACGTAACTGAAATAATGAGAAGCAAAGAGTCGAGTACTAACGTGTTTTTTGTGCGCCACGGGCAAACGGATTTCCCTTTAGATAGAATTTATTGTGACGGCAAGGAGGATCCTGCTCTAAACACTGAGGGGTTATACCAGGCGAAATCTGCCGCAGTAGCCCTCAAGTCTCAAGGAATTTCTAAAATTTATGCTAGTCCAGCTAAACGGACTCAAATGACCGCACAACAAATTTCTGAAGTAACGGGGTTACCCATCGAAACAAAGCCTGAATGGGTTGAACGACGTTTTGGGATTTGGGAGGGGCTCTACTTTCATGAAATTGAAGGGCAATATCCAGAGCTATATAAAAAATGGAAACAAGATAATGTTGGGTTTACCCCAGAAGATGGTGAAACTATACATAATGTAGAAAGTCGCCTGGAATCCAGTCTAAATCACATCATTGAAAAACACCTAGGTGAAACGATAGTTATCGTTTCACATGTGGGTCCTATCAGAGTTTGCCTATGTAAGTCGTTGAATATTCCTATCGAAAACTATCGACAAATCCGTGTTGACTACGCATCGATAAGCCGAGTTGACTATGGCACTACACGCAATAACTTGATAAATGTTAATTTCCACACTTACTAGTTAGTCCAAGCAATAAAAAACAAAGAATGGATAGCAATTATTATGATTGAGCGCTTTCTATACACTCTATAAAAGTTTAAAATATGTCCGATACATTTTATCATGTGAGGTATTTAAAGCTCACATTTGAGTTTACATTTGGTTGCTAATTTGTATTGAATATTCATAACTTATTGATTGGAAGTGGCTTAGTGCAAATAAGGGGTGCTTTCTGGTTTTGAGCATTGATAATGATTGTTGCATTATATGAGTAGTCGGGTACAGCATAAATTTTCATTGGCTTGACAATACTTGAACGAATTGGTAGCTTTTGTGGGATAAGGAAGGCATGTGTTATTATGGTAGGGGTTGTTGTCTGTAGGACTGTGGCGGCATCATCCAAGTAACTCTTTAGAAAGTTAGGAGAATACTATGCGTAAGGGGTTTCAAGTTGCTGCACTAGCTGGTGCGCTCTCATTGGTGATGGGAAGTACGGCTTTCGCTGCAGGAAAAAATGATTTGACGTTTGGTGGCTGGTCGGCCTCAAATGGTGATATTTCGACAGGCGCTGGCTCTGTATGTGATGTGAACTTTACTTGTAGCACAGTAGCTGAGGGCAAAGGCTTTAAACAAATTCAGGTTACGTCTAAAACTGGAGCGGTACCCACTGATGAGGAAGGTGTGTCATATATTATGACTATTGTAACTGATCAGGACGCGACTGGAGATGCAGGCACATTGGCGTTTGAAGATGTTAGTTTTGTTCAGATGAAAATTACATCTGGGGGAACAGTATCTGGGAATGTGAATGGTATCTTTTCTAAACAGAAGATTTCTGAAAACGTAGGTACTACAGAGTTTATTTCTGAGAGCGGAATCAGTACTGGTTGGGCTGAGAGTATAACGGATGTGGATAACCCTGTGTCTATTAGTCAAACATTACGGGATTTAGGGCCAACGTCAGGTAGTCTTGGAACTGGAGACGATTTTAAATCGACTTTTTACTATAGCAGTAGTAATGGTGCAGATGGAAAGCGTGATGGTTTTGCTATGAGTATCGATCAATCTGCTGGCTTAGCAACACCAACCTCGGGATCAACGTCAGACATTCAAGTGTTTGCTTTTAGAGAGCGCCAAGGGACTATGTTAGCCACTCCTGGATCTGTGACATACAATAGTGGGACAGTTAACTGGGCGGCAGGTGAGGATGTAAAAGCAGCATGGATTGGGCAGCAAATTGCGTTAGGTGCTGGTACCGGTAGTTTGGGTGGTGATTTTGGATATTTATCGTTCCAAAACGTAGGGTCTGATCCAACGCAAGCGACGAGCGGCTTCGGTTTTACTGCAATTGATTCTGCAAGTGCCAGTGTTTGGGACGAGGCTTTTGTGGTTCCTGGGCCTTCATCATCATCAAGTGGTCTAGATGCTCCTTGTATAACGGATCCAACAGGGAAGACCTGCCCATAGTCGATGTTTATTTATTTCGTAGAAAAGGAAGGCTAAGCCTTCCTTTTTTTTATGCTCAATTAAATATGTATGACTTTTTTTCGAATCAGATCTAATATAAACTGTCCCTTCTATTTGCGGTACTATAAAAAATATAATGCCAAGCTCGTGTGATGTTCTACTTCCCATATATTATCTACATAGTAAGTGTTCAGCGATTTATGTTGAAAGATGACGTAGCCGGTGTGTTTGGTAAATGTACTATTCGTTTGTAAAAGTAAATGTTTGAGTTGGTAATTATATAGATTTAGTGTATTTGGTTTACTAAGGGAATTTTGGCTTAAAGCCAATATCAATTATTGAGGGATTCATTTAATGCGTTTTTTGGTCAGGCTTTTTCGATATTTTTCATTTTTTGCCATTCTTGTTGGTTACCCTCTTTGGAGTAATGCCGATGAGGTATCTGATGCGCAATCCGAAAATAATAAACGAATAACTGGAAAAGATATTGTTTCCCAATGTGACAACAAATATCCTGGAGAAAACCAAAAGTCTCAATTGAGTATTACTTTGACAGATAAGTCTGGTAACGAGAGAAAGACAGTATATCTTCGTTTATGGAAGGATATGAAAGGCGAAGATGATATTTTTGATAAAATGGTTTTGTTTACGATGTATCCGCCAGATGCAAAAGGTGCTGGATTTATGCGTTGGGCATATACTCCTGAAAGTGGTAAAAATGCAGAGCAATGGATTTATTTACCTGTTCTTCGAAAAATAAGGCGGGTATCGGTGCGTGATTTGGCTGATAGTTTTCTGGGTTCGGATCTCACATATGGAGATATTTCATATCGAGATGTGGAGGCAGATGAGCATCAATTGACACGGATTGATAGGGATAAAAATGGGCAAGAGTATTTTGTCGTTGTGAGCAAACCAAAAGATGGTGATTATCAATACAGCAAACGCATATCTTGGTACTCAAGAGCGAAAAGCGCAGAAGAGTGTGTGAAAGTTCGGGTTGATTATTACGATCGTAAAGAAGTATTTTTAAAACGTCAGTTGTTGAAGTGGCAGAAAGTAGATGATGCATGGGTATGGGATAAAGTGCATGTACAAAATGTACAGACCTTTCACAAGTCATTTTTTGAGGTCGAGAAGGTGAAAATCAATGCTGGCGTAGGAGATGAGTGGTTTTCTGAGCGGAAATTACGTCAGGGTATAAAATAACTCGTATATAGTTTTTGTGAAAAAGGCTGGTTTGGTGACAAATCAGCCTTTTTTGTTTGCTAAATAAAATGTTTGGAAAGTGAGCGAATTAACGGATAATAGTGTATTCATTGTGAAATATAAAATTTTTGGGTAAGTTGTGAAAATATTCATTTTAGTACTTATTTTTTTGCCGGGCTTTGCTTTCGGGAATAATGTGTTTAATGGAAAAGAGGTTTACTTAAAAGAGTGTAGCTCTTGTCATGGCTATGACGGTCGAGGCGATATGGCTGGAGTTTCCAGTTTTGTGGAAAGCAATATTCTCTTCAAGACAGATAGAGAGCTAACTAATGTGATAAATGACGGCAAGGGATTAATGCCTGCGTATAGAGGGTTGTTATCCAGAGAGGAAATAGAAGACGTAGTTGTCTATTTAAGGACTTTTCTGTGAGGGTATTAACTGAAATAACATGCTGGATTATATTATTGATGTTGTTTGTTTCATGCTCGACAGAAACGACTAATTTACTCGATTCAGTAGACAATAAAGTTAAACCAAAAGCATTTGAAAGCTTATATAAAGTAACCGAGTCATTTAATGTTGGGAGAAACGTGGTTGTTCGTTCTCTTTCAATGAATTCTAGTGAAGACGATTTGTGGATCGGTACATCTGTTGGGGTTTTGCAAGTTGATCCGGCGCAGAGGGAAGTGAAGCAGGTATATACTCGGGAGAATGGGTTGGCAAATGAATATGTTTTTGCTGTGCTAAATGACTCAAAAAATAATACATGGTTTGGTACAAATGGTGGAGGAGTTTCTAAATTTGACGGGGCAGTCTGGACCTCTTTTTTCCCAATGCATGGTTTGGCAGACTATTGGGTCTATTCGTTCGCTGAGCAGAAAGGCGAAGCATTGTGGGTTGGCACTTGGGCTGGATTAAACCGGTTGGACTATAAAACCGGTGAATTTAAAACCTATCTTGATGAACTTGTAAATGAATGGGTTTACGGCCTAGATGTGGATTCAAAAGATAGGCTGTGGATTGGTACTGAGGGTGGAATAAACATGTTTGATGGCGTGGATTGGCATGTTTGGACTCATAAAGACGGAGTGGGTGCGGAAAATAGCCAAAAACAACCGTTTAGTGATAATACCGGATTGGGAACTCGGTCTCGTCATAATTTGAATACTCTGGTGAACGGGCACCAGAGTTACAATCCAAATTATATTTTTTGTGTGAAAGTGACTGAAGGTGACAAAGTCTGGGCTGGAACTTGGGGTGGTGGTGTCAGTTATTTTGACGGTGACTCATGGAATAATCTTACAAATAAAGATGGGTTAGCCGGGAATATTGTCTATAGTATCGCAGTAGAAGATAGTGAGACGTTATGGTTTGGGACAAATAATGGAGTTAGTCGTTATCGCCAAGGAGTTTGGCAATCCTATAAAACTCAAGATGGTCTCCTTGATAATCATGTTTATGCTATTGTTATTGATAGCGCAAAGAGAGTATGGGCAGGCACAAAAAATGGGGTGTCTTTGTTAGAAATTCAGTGAGTTCATGTGTGAGTTCTTGAGCTAGAAAAGTTAACAAAGATACTTTAATAGTGAAGTTGCAGTTTTAAGTGATGGAAAAATTAGAGGGAAAAAATTGAAGTTGGAAAGCAAGAACACAACTGTACTGATAGGTGCAGCCATTGTGGTGGTTTTAGTTGCATATAACCTAGGCAAATCCCAAGGCGAAAAAACGATCGAGGAAAATAAAACCGAGTCTGTAAAAATTGCTGTTCTTGATAAACCGGTACAGCAGCCCGCAATAGAAAAAAATCAAGAGACTCAAAAAGCACATATTCAGATTGAAACGAAGTCTTTACTTCCTGAGCCAAAGTTTTCGCACTTTCGTGTCGGTAATCGGAATGTAAAAGGGATGTTAGCAGACGGGAATTTGGTGTGGGTTGGAACATCGGGCGGAGTTATTCGTTACGAATTAGAAACTGATGACTACAAATTGTTTGATGTCGCCGGAGGGAGTCTTCTATCAAATGGTATCTTTCATGTCAGCAAGCTTGACGAAAAGATAGTAGTTGGTACTTATGGTGGTGGGCTATCAGTTTATGATCCAAGCGCTGATTCGTGGAAAAATTATAATATTCCAGATGGTTTGGCGGATCAATTTGTTTACGATGTTCAACGTGTTTCGAATGGAGATGTGTGGATTGCGACTTGGTCTGGTGCAAATCGAATCATCGATGGAGAGTTGGATAATCCTGATAAATGGCAAACATTTAATGTTGAAAATACTGCCGGTGGTCTGCCAAACGATTGGGTATATGGTCTTGAAGAAGGAAAAGATGGGATTATGTGGTTTGCAACAGAAAACGGATTGGCCAAATACAAAGGTGGTAAATGGGAAAACTGGCAGCACGAAGATGGCTTGGGGAACAGTTACGAAGTTGTAAAAGACGATATTAAATTCTCCCGAGATCCAGGAAGTGCTTCGCGGCATCATGCCAAGCAAAAAGAAGAACAAGGTCTTTCGCGTATTAATGCAGCGTATAACCCGAACTATATCGTATCGTTAGAAGTTGATGATGACGGCGTTGTGTGGTGTGGAACTTGGGGGGGAGGGCTTGCCCGATTTGACGGTAAGCAATGGAAAAACTATTCCTCTCGCGACGGCCTGCCTTCGAATCACATTTTCATGCTCTATAAAGATGATAACGGCAAAATATGGGCAGGGACTAGCCACGGTTTAGCCAAAATTGAAAATGGTCAGTTTAAAGTTATCACTCGAAAAGATGGGCTTTATGCTGATAACGTTTTTTCAATGGCAAATGCAGCTGATGGTAGTATGTGGATTGGTAGTTTCGGTGGAGTGGCAAGGCTCCACAATCAACTTTAGAAATATCTGAGTTGCAGCAGATCACATTAAATGGTCGTTTTTGTTATCAGTTTTGTCTGGCAATACTTAGCGGTGTAATTTTTCCGCCAACTGTAATTGCTGAAAAAGTGTGGGTGCCGGGATGGAAAGCCGCAAGTACACTGACTGTTCCTCGCGCGGGTTCAGCACTAGTTGCACATAAAAATAAAATTTACGTAATTGGTGGCGTTGATGGTCGGACTTTTCTAAGTAGTGTAGAGATGGCTACTAGTAATCCGGATGGGACGCTTTCTGAATGGAAAATTATTAGTTCTATGCCCGTTTCCCGAGGGTTTACTTCAGCGACTGTTTTTAATTCTCGACTATATGTGCTTGGTGGTGGTAATGGAGCGTACGGGAAGAACCTTCTAAAAAGTATTGCAAGCGCTCCAATTTCAAATAATGGAATGCTTGGTGAGTGGAGAATAGAAGCGGAGCAAATGCTATTGCCTCGTAGATGTTCAAAGCTTTTTGTTCACAACGATTCAATTTTTACCGTAGGTGGATTTGGTGGAACATTATTGGATAGTGTCGAGGCTGCTAAATTTAGTCAAAGTGGTGAGCTTGGTGAGTGGACTCTACATGAAAACACGCTGATGCGTCCTAGGTATGTTAACTCGGTTACAAAAGCTGATGATTATGTCTTTGTCATAGGTGGGCATCACGAAAGCAAAGGCATTGGAATAAAAAGTGTTGAATTTACATCGCTTTCTAAAGAACCATTAATTTGGAAAAACACTCATTCACTAAAACAAGGGCGATACGCTTTTAGTAGCACCGCCAACAAAAAGCAGATTTATGCGTTAGGTGGAATTAGTGGTAGTGAATATCTTGATTCTGTGGAGCGTCTTGATATTTCTCAAGGAATAGAAAGTGCTAACTGGCAGAGCACGACAAAGCTGCCAAAAAAAATGGCGAATTTTAATTCGATTGTTGTTAATAATAATTTGTACGTAATTGGTGGTTCAACTCGGCAGACTTATCTTACTTCAGTATGGCATTCTAGTTTTGATGCGAATGGAGATATCGGTTTTTGGGGTTCTCAATATCAACGAGCTGAAGCCTTTGAGTCTACTAAATCAAGCGATGACGAAAGTGTTCTAAGAAACTCTGGCAAGATCATTGATCGTATCGAAACGGATAGTTATAGCTATTTATTAGTAGATACAGGGAGTAAGCTTCTTTGGCTTGCTGCTCCAATAAATAACATAAGTATCAATTCCAGAATTCGCTTTAGTGAAGGTGTCTTTATGTCAAATTTCTATAGCAAATCTCTAAAGCGAAACTTTGATGCAATTTTATTTGTCGGAACTGTTCGAGCAGAGCAATAGGTCGGAATTGTTATTTTTTTGTTAACTGAATAGTGAAGCTATAATTTGTTGTGCTAGCAGGTGTCAAGTTACATAAGATGAAAATATATAGCAAGAATTTTTTATAGCTGACTTTGAGAGAAAATAATCTAGCGATTCATTAGATTAAATCGCTAGTTGAGCTATATTTGAAAGAAGTTGTTGTCGAGAGTGCGGGCAGTTAAATTTAAATTAGCACGTTGATTAATTGTATGTAAGCTACTACTTGCAGAAAGGATTCTGTATAGAGAGAAATTAATACCCGTAACTCTAGGAGGCTGTCCGAGAATAGAAAGCCTACTGCGGAAAATCCATTATGATCAAATTTTCCGATCCTTTTCGGCGAATAGCTACGGCTATTAACCTTAAACGATCAAAATATTTGATTCAAAATGGCTTCTCCTCGCTACAACTCCTATTCTTGGACAGCCTCCTAGTTGTGGTTCAAACTGTAAGCGATATGAGTATAACGAGCAATATTTAGATGAAAAGTTTAAGCACAAGGTTGGCCGTGGTGATATCCAGCATAATATTCTTGCTGGTTGTGATGATGGCGTTATGGGTTGATCGTGTGCTTACTCAAGCTATTGAAGAGCAGGGTATCGAGCAAGCTGATGTTCATGCACAAACTTTGCTCGGCAGTCTTAAAACCTTAATGCTTAATGGCAATGGCACCTTAGCGAGGGAATGGATTGATCGTTTGCATGGTGTAGCTGGCATTGAAGATTTAGAAGTTGTTCGTCGTGACGGAAAGCCGGCATTCACTGATCTCGAAACGGTGGAAGCGGTAAACCAATATCTTGGCCAACCACGTTTTCAGCGTAAAATATATGATGTAAATGGTGGGTTTAGCCCAGTCCCGCAAGATGCGTTTGATAACGCGCTAAATGGAAAAATTTCTCACGATCTTTCACAGCCCGGTATATTAACAGTCGTTATGCCGATTCAAGCGGATGTTGAGTGCCTTGCATGCCACGGTTATGACACAACCTTGCTCCGTGGTGTACTAAAACTTTCTATTTCTTCTAAGCACACCGATGATCGCATTACTGATATGAAGGCCCTGTTATGGTTCTGGGCTGTGTTGTTAGTGACGGTTCTCGCGGCGGCTGTTTGGTTATCATTACGAATGAGTGTTATCAAACCAGTGAATGAGTTGCGTAGCGCCATTATGTCCGCTGGTGAGGGGGATAGAACTGCTCATATATCGGTAGTGAACGATGATGAGGTTGGTGAATTGGCTGTTGTATTTAATCAAATGCAGAAGGATCTCACTGTTTATGAAACGCGCATTCGTGCGGTAATGGATAATGTTGTTGATGGAATTATTACGATAAAAGAAGATGGTTCCATTGATGCTGTAAATCCTGCTGTTGAACATATCTTTAGTTATCGTTCAGAAGAGTTAATTGGACAGCACGTCGACATTCTTATTCCTGAGAATATGAGGAAACAAAACGAGACCTTTTTGTTGCATGATATGGAAGGTGAACAGCGGAATATATTAGTTGGTGTAGCGCGGGAAATATCAGGTAAAAAGAAAAATGGATCAGTGTTCCCTATGGATATCGCGGTAAGTGATATGCATCTCGGGGAGGCACGTTATTATATAGCCATTGTGCGTGATATCACTAGTCGGAAGGCACGTATTGCAGCGCTGCACTATCAGGCCATGCATGACGCGTTAACTGATTTACCTAATAGAACGTTATTGTTAGATCGATTGCAGCAGGCAATTCGTGCTGCTGATCGAGACGGAAATGAGCTGGCGCTGATTCTTTTGGATCTCGATAGGTTTAAAGAGGTCAACGACACGCTTGGGCATCACGTTGGTGATAAGTTATTACAACAAATTTCACAACGATTACGTATTAACTTGCGCGAGTCTGATACCGTGGCTCGCTTGGGTGGGGATGAGTTTTGTTTGTTATTACCAATTGCAGATGAAGAGCAGGCCATCGTGATCGCGCATAAAGTTATCGCTGCAATAGAGAAGAAATTATATATCGAAGGTCATACCCTGCACGTAGGTGCCAGCTTAGGGATTGCTACTTTTCCAAAGCATGGTCATTCCTCATTGACGTTGTTGCAACGTGCGGATGTTGCTATGTATGTGGCCAAACGAACTAACCGTGGTTTTTCTATTTACGATGCTTTAACAGATCAGAATAGTTTAAGGCAATTAGCAATCAGTTCCGAGCTTAAAGAAGCGATTACACACAACCAATTAACATTGTACTACCAGCCAAAAGTGGATTTAAAAAACTCCACAGTGAGTGGAGTGGAAGCGTTAGTGCGATGGAACCACCCAAAACATGGTGTGTTGTTACCCGATGAATTTGTGCCATTGGCGGAACAAACGGGGTTAATTCGACCACTAACGATTTGGGTCTTAAAGCGAGCATTGGCGGAGTGCCAGCGCTATGTTGCCAAGGGGTATGACTTGAAAATATCGGTAAACTTATCGATGGTGAACTTATCCGATGCGCAGTTTGCTGATGAAATATTAGAAATACTCAAATTATACGAATTAGATACAGCACGATTGAAACTTGAGATTACTGAAACTTATTTGATGGATGAGCCTGAAAATGTAATCACCGCGCTAAAACGCTTGAGCGATATGGGGATGTGTATTTCCATTGATGATTTTGGAATTGGTTATTCGTCACTAAACTATTTGCAACAATTACCAGTCACCGAACTAAAAATTGACAAATCATTTGGTCTCTCATTAACGGAAGATTCAAATAGCGCCGTCATCGTGAGATCGACAATTGAAATGGCACACAAGCTCGGATTGGAAGTTGTAGCGGAAGGTGTAGAGTCTCATGAAACGCTAACAATATTGGACGATCTAGGCTGTGATTCTGTACAAGGTTTTTATCTAGGCCGACCAATGCCTATGGAAGATATGTTGAGCTGGATAGAAAGCAGTAATGAGTGGAAGGTGGAAATTAGAGAGCCGGAGCTTGCATAGATTTTATTTGATAAAAACATCAAAAGGTTTTGCATCAATTGGCCTGATAATATCAACTTTGCGAAAAAACTGGTCGACGATATAGATTTTCCCATTTTCATCAACATCAATTCCTGCTGGCAGGCTGTATCTTCCGGGGCCGCCGGATGTTGTGCGGTCTCCCATAAACAACAATAACTCACCCTGGGAATTAAAAATTTGAACATTGCCAAAGGCAGTGTCAACGACATAGATATTGCCTTCCGAATCTGTCGCAATACCTTTGGGTCGTGAAAACTGGCCACTCTGCCTTCCTATGCTTCCAAAGCTACCCGCAAACTCGCCATCACGATTGATGCGCTGAACGCGAAAGTTACCACTATCTACAACGTAGAGAGTTCCATCATCAGTAACCGATGCTTGTAATGGAATATTAAATTGATTCGCTGCGCGGCCACGCTCTCCGATGGTCTTGAGGTGTTTACCTGTTTTTCGATTAAAGACAAAAACGTGGTGTGAGTCAGAATCCAAGCCGCCAGTGTCGACAACATATAATTTATCCGAAGTTGGATCGGCCGCTACCCCTACCGGGCGAGAGAAAATATTAGCGTTACCAATACTTCGTAAATAGTTACCTTCCAGGTCAAAAACGACAACGCGCTTAGCCGTGATGTCTGCAACGAAGATTTCCTCTTCGTCACTAATATCAATACCTAGCGGCTTTAATAAAGAGCCAGGGCCTTCATTGCCTAGCAGCCTTACTTTTCTATTTATTAAATCGAAAAGAACAATTGCGCGCTGTTGGGTGTCGGTAATATAAATTTTGCCATTGTGCGCCACAACACCATAGGGTTTACCTAGGCCTGAGGCTGCAACGGTATCTCCTGTGGCTATCTCTCTAAGTTTTTCTCCGAAAGTTGGCTCTTGAATATTGCCGCTGCTAACTAATGAAGCTTCATAGATAAAACGTGGTTCAGCAGGAGGTGGAGGGTATACCGGAGGCTCAGGTGCTTTTATATCAGGAGCAGATGCACAACTCGCCAGCAGACCGGCGAGAAGAGCAACAACAAATTTGTTTTTTTTATGCTTACCTATTTGGTGTGGCATGTTTGGCAAAGCACATCTGAATTAGCACGCAGGAATAGATCTTTAGAAGGATCATGTACATTGTGGCAGCTCGCGCATTCAACACGTCCTTCATAAAGTTTTACGCCATTGCTAAAACCTTCAGGTGTGTGAGGTCTGCGATAATCTTCATCGGATCGAAGAAGTCCCGCAAATCGCATAGAGACGGGATGGTCGTTCCTTAGATCAGTTTCAATGTATTTAATCGCAATATCATGCGCGATTCGTCCATTGTGACATTTACCACAACTGATTGTATTGTCTTCGCTGTTTATGCGCATATGCATTGCGCTGTCTTCCATTAAATTGAAAGACTGGGGCCGATGCACCACCATATCAACAGCCATTGTTCCATCATGGCAAGATAAACATAGCAATGTAATTGGGCTTGGGCCTTGTGTTTTTGAATCCAAATACCAGCTATCGTAGAGTTGGTAAGAATCGGTATTAGGCTGATAGCGATTCCAGCCTTCAATTGCACCTCTCGCGATGGAGTCGGTGCCTGCTTGTTCGGGGGGGATGTGACAATAAACGCAAGGATTGCCATAATCTGAAAATGCGACAGTCGGCATAGCAACTACACCGGCTCGTTTGTTTAATCCGCTAAAGTCATGCTTAGAGCCAAGAATGGTATCGCTTGTTCCTTGAACAGGATCACCAATTATCGCTTCACCATGAGTAAGGTTCAACCATATCATCGAAGATACTGCTAAAAGACTGACCAATATCAAACGTAAGGGTTGTCGAATAAAATTTGTCAATTTTCTAACATACATGAAGCCAAATCCTGGTGATTCATTTGTTATCATAGATTGCACAAAATCAACAACTGGCCCAGCTGATGTTTTTATGCACGATTATTTTGTGTTGTAATTAATCTTTCAAGCCAAGCCGAAAGATATTTGAAAGCTCTTTAGATTAGCGTAAAACCTCAATTGGCGCTAGATCTAATGCAAAATCTTTCAACATATTAGTGAGGTAGCGTACATGGTAGAAAAAAACGACAGAGTTATGGATTCAATATGCTAAAAGTCATAGGGGTTTTCATTGCTGTTCTTGTTTTGTTTAACGAAACAAGTGCTGATGATTTAATCGATTATTCCAAAATCTATCATAAACAATGTGCAACTTGCCACGGTGACCGTGGTGATGGACGTGGTCGGGCAGGCGCGTCACTATTGCCAACACCGACGAATTTCACCTCCGAGGAAAGTAAACGAAAGCTATCGATCAATGCATTAATCCACAGCATAAAAAAAGGTGTGCCGGGTTCATCAATGGTGGGATATGAGCGGCGATTTAATGATCAAGTTGTCCGAGGTCTCGCTGCGTATATTCAAGAGGAGTTCATGGGCGTTGTAAAAACAGTATCAACTCCAAGTGCTGATGACAATCTTGGAAAACAGCTATACGCCAAAAACTGTTCTGCCTGCCATGGGGACAATGGCAATACAGCTGTTTGGGCAAAAAATGGATTAAACCCTCCACCGAGGAATTTTGCTGAGTCTGATCCACTCAATGAGTTGACGAGAGAGCGGATGACAGCGTCTGTTACCTATGGGCGGCCTGGAACAGCGATGATGCCTTTTTCTTCGCGTTTAAGCAGTGAAGAGATTGATGCAGTTGTCGCCTATATTCGACGTAACTTTATGGGCCAAGGCGCAAAAGTAGTGGTGGAGGATAATAGCCATGTCAATGTGAATCAGTCGCCGCAAATTAATAATCAAATGCCATCACACGCACAAGTGGATATGAGTTTGCCTTTTGAGAATGGATTACAGGGGAATATTGAACCGGGTAAGAATTTCTATCAAAACAATTGTTATGAATGTCATGGTCGGTTGGGAGATGGTAACGGACCAAGGGCCAGTTTTAATACACCACGACCTAGAAATTTCACTACCGCTGAATCACGTTTCTTATTTAATCGACCTCGACTATTTCAAGGGATATCAAAAGGTAAGCGGGGGACCGTGATGCCTGCTTGGTCTACAGTGTTAAGTGATCAGGAAATTGCCAATGTGGCAGAATATGTTTTTCAGGTATTTATTCTGTCGGAAAAAAAAAAGCCTCTCTAGCGGATAAATACACACAAGGGCAGGATGTCTACAATTACCGCTGCTATTTTTGCCATGGCTACTCGGGGGATGCTAAAACATTAGCTAGCACCTTTCTTTCTCCCCCCCCTGTTTCTTTTATTAATCAATCAGCCCAACAGTTTTCTATTGAAAGAATTAAAGAGGCTGTTAAGTTTGGAAAAAATAATAGTGCGATGATGTCGTTTGATTCACTGCTTTCGGAGACGGAGATAGAGGCTGTCTCATATTTTGTTCACGAGGCATTTATCACCAACAAACAAAAGAATACTCGTTATCATACTGAAGAGAACGGTTGGTTTAACCATGAGCGATACAAGATTGCGTTTCCTTTTGTTACCGGTGAAATTGCATTGGACGTTGCTTGGGAAGAGTTAACTGATGAGCAGAAAAGCGGCAAACGACTTTATTTGAATTCTTGCATTAGTTGTCATGATCGATCAAAAGTGGAGGAGGAAGGCGCGATTTGGGAAGGTTATCCTCTATCGTGGCCGAGGAATGGCTACTCTCACAAGTCAACGGAAAGGAAATTGCCGGAAAAAATTGATGGTTTAAGCCAAGCTTCTCCTTATGCGCTTCATGAAAAAGAAGATGATTATCATCCCAAAAATCGGGAGGAGCGTGAAGGGCAAATAATTTTCCAAAAAAATTGTGCTTTTTGTCATGCTCCGGATGGAACTGGTAAGAATTGGATTGGCCAGTTCATTGAGCCTCATCCCAAAAACTTTACCATCGTCCCAATTTCAGAGCTTTACACTTGGGACGGATTAAAAGAGCGCATTCAAAATGGTGTTGTAGGAACGGCAATGCCTGCTTGGCGGTATGTGCTAAGTGATCAAGAAATTGAATCCGTAGTTGCTTATATGTGGGGAAAATTTAACAATATATAGGCACGGGTGAAAAGCTACCCCTTTGGGGTTATTTATGTGCATGTAGTAACTATTATACGTTGGTCCATCTAACAAAGATGGGCGATCTTAAAGATTTAACCATTAGCAAAAAGAAGTAAGAAAATGATAAAAGTTGGCGTAGTTGGTGGAACAGGATATACCGGAGTAGAACTTCTCAGATTATTGGCGATGCATCCAAATGTTGCATTGCAAGTTGTTACATCGCGTTCAGAGAAAGGTACTCGGGTGTCAGATATGTTTCCTAATCTGCGCGGGCATGTGGATATAGAATTCTCTGATCCGGATGTCGACGTTTTGGTGCAGTGTGATTTGGTTTTTTTCGCAACGCCAAACGGTGTCGCTATGAAAATGGTGCCAAAATTACTTTCAAAAGGCGTGAAAGTAATCGATTTAGCCGCTGATTTCAGGCTCAAATCTGCAGAAGAGTGGGAAAGGTGGTACGGAATGCCTCATGCTTGTCCTGAATTATTAAGCGAAGCTGTATATGGATTACCTGAATTTTTTCGCGAGCAGATAAAAGGTGCTTCATTGGTAGCCAATCCTGGGTGTTACCCTACATCGGTACAGCTTGGTTACGCTCCACTAATGAAACTCGGCTTGATTGATGCTAATAATTTGATCGCCGATTGTAAATCGGGTGCCAGTGGCGCCGGGCGAAACCCCAGCGTAGGTTTTTTATTAGGAGAGTGCTCTGAGAGTGTCAAAGCATATGCTGTCGCAGGACATAGACACAACCCTGAGATTACACAAGGGCTTAATACAATCGCTAGCGGAGTGAATTTGACGTTTGTTCCTCATTTGATGCCGATGATTCGCGGTATTCACTCAACGCTCTATGCGACACTATTGGAAGAAAAGGTCGATTTGCAGGCGATTTATGAGCAACACTATGCAAATGAGCCGTTTGTTGATGTGATGCCTGCTGGCGCACAACCGGAGACCCGAAGTGTTAAAGGATCAAACATGTGTCGTTTAGCAATTCACCGCCCAAACAATGGAAAAACCGTTGTAATACTGTCGGTTATCGACAATTTGTTAAAGGGCGCCGCTGGGCAGGCGATACAAAATATGAATATCCTTTTTGATTTAGGAGAAACAAAAGGGCTGGAAAGCATTGCAATACTACCTTAGTGCATCTGTATTGATAGAAAAGTGTGATAGGGAAATTGGACAGATGAAAATATGAAATCAGGTAGTTTAGTTGTCAAACACCATTCTCCGATGTATTGGCGAGTGGTAATCAGCTTGATTGTATTGGCAGTTATCGGGGCAGGATGGGCCTTATATTATTATGGCCTAACGAGTGCAGGTTATTTGCGCGAGAATTCTGAGCAAAAGATTTCTCAGATGGAAAAACATATAGGCATGTTGAGCAATGAAAAGATTGCTTTACGTGACGAAATCGCATTAATCGAACGTTCCAGCCAGGTAGATAAACAAGCTTACCAGGAAGTGAAAGACAACCTGAAATCTCTTCAGCAAGAAATTTTAGAGTTACGCGAAGAGGTGAGTTTTTATCGCGGTATCGTGTCTCCGCTGGAAAGTTCTACCGGAATACGTATTGAACGGTTTGCGGTTGAAGAGATTAGTAATAACGTTTTTCATTATGAGCTAGTGTTAACGCAAGTGCTGAAAAATGACAGAACGGTACGAGGCAAGGCGAAGTTAGTTATTAGCGGCCTTAAAGGTGAGCGCTCGGTTTCTTATAACTTGAAAGAGCTTGCTTCGGCAAAATCGAGATATTTAGACTTTAAATTCCGCTATTTCCAAAAGTTTGAAGGCGATATTGTTATACCGAAAGATTTTTCGCCAAGGCAAGTTATGGTTGAAGTAAACCCGAAACGGCGTAAAAAAATTAGTAGTACTTTCCCTTGGCCTAGTGCGGCAAACAAGACGGGAGAGCAAAGTGAGAAAAATGAAGATTAGGTTTGCGTTTTAAATTGTAGAGTAAAGCTTATGAAGCCTCCTAGTATGAAAAAAAGTGCGCTGCAAATGAGTGTTATAGCCGCATTAGGGATGTTTAGCCTCTGGTCACAAACTTTTGCGAGTGAGCAAAAGCTTGCAATAGCTGGTGTGCAAAATGTTCAAGGCTCTCTTGTTGAAAACCAAACGTTGATTGAGGCGTCTTCTCAAAATATCGTAAATTCTTTGTGCCGTGAAATCGAGCAAAAGCTTGGCAGTGTTAAAAAAGGCGATTGTGTTGGGCGCGGGTTTAAAGGGACAGGCGGTTATTCAGTTAATGGGCAACCCATTCTCGAACGTGAATTTGGCCCAATTAATGGGAGAACACCGTTAGCGAGGGTGTTGCTCATAGGCGGTATTCATGGCGATGAGTATTCATCGGTAAGTATTGTTTTTAAGTTTATGAAGAAGTTGGAACAGCACCATTCGGGATTGTTTCATTGGAAACTAGTACCACTCATGAACCCTGACGGGTTGTTACAAAAAAAATCTCAGCGTATGAACGTAAGAGGCGTTGATCTTAATCGAAATTTTCCTACACCAAACTGGCATGAAGAAAGTCATCATTACTGGGTGAAAAAAACACGCAAAAACCCACGGCGATACCCAGGCCCTTCTCCACTGAGCGAGCCTGAATCTCAATGGTTGGCCCAAGCAATTAGCGAATTTCAGCCAGATGTAATTGTTTCTATTCATGCCCCTTATGGCATACTTGATTTTGATGGCCCACAAAAAATTGCTCCCAAACAGTTTGGTGAATTGCATCTGAATCTTTTGGGGACCTACCCAGGTTCATTAGGAAACTATGCAGGAGTTCATAACGAAATCCCGGTTGTCACTATTGAGTTACCGTATGCTGGCATAATGCCGACCAAAAGGGAGACAAGAAATATATGGGTTGATTTAGTTCGTTGGTTAATTAGTAATTCAAATAATAAATCAACCACTAGGCAGGCAAAAGTCGAAACAAAAAAAGATGATGGGCTTGATCCTTCTTGATTGTTTGCAATTTTTTTGGGCAGTAAAAAAAGGCGTTTAAAAACGCCTTTTTTATTATGATTTTGTTTTAGGTTTTTCGGGCTAAATACTTAAACCGCCTAATCGTTTGGTTACTTGTTTCTTGTGCCAAGACACACCAAACAAGAACCCCAGGCACAAAATAACGACAATTGTCCCTAAAACAACATAAAAGAAATCGAGATTAGATTCTTTTAAATCTAACGTTATTTTATTGTTTTCAAGGCCACTTGTTGTGCCGCCAGAAAATGAAGCAGGTTTGGTTTTCAGTTGTTCTACTTTCGCTAGTAATTCTTCCTTTTCCTGTTGAAGTATATTAATAACCGTTTTTAATTCTTCACTTTGGTTGCTGTTTGCTTGTGGTTGTTTTCGTTGTAACTCTGAAGATTGTTTTTCCAATTGGCGAATTTTTCTTTGAGCTTCTTTGAGTTTCATCGCTGAAGGTGATTTTTTCGAGAGATAGGCACTTGTTACCCACCCTTCCACACCGGCTTTGGTGCGAATTTTAGTGTAGCTACCTCTGCGATCAATCAACTTCAATTCTGCCCCTGTACGGATGACCGCAATCGAGGGAAGATTTTTATTGGGTTCGGGCCGGACTCCAACGCGTAGCGTATCGCCGACATACAATGTTTCTGCCACTGCAATGAGTGGTAGAAGTGTTAATAATGAGACGATAAGTAACTTTTTCATAAATGCCTTAGTTGACCTAAAGTTGTAAAACAAAAACCGGATTGGGCTATGTAATAATTCATGAACTATGCCGATTCTATTGGCTCTGAATAGTGTGATTAATCTTGATTTTTTCTCAATGAGATTCAATCGTTTACACCGTGCGCAATTTGATCTGCAATAGCTTCTATGAGATAAATTCGGCAGCTTTTCTCAGAAGGTTTAGCTTTCTTTGTTATAAACAGAAAGAAATTATTTGTGCGCGTTTTATGAGCGGTGGTGAGGATTTTGCTTATTGCTAAACTCTCAGTTTAAAATAGTTAACCCGAACGCGTTAGATATAAAGCTCGGGATGGAAACGTAATTTTTGTACTTTATTCAATGATCTGCTACCAGTTTACTCAAGCCGTCGAAAATTTATGTCGATAGAGTAAAGTAGAATGATTCTTGATTTGTACAGTGTTCAATCAATGACTACATAAAATATGTGATTGAGCCAAACAGGAGCACAAACTATATGTTAGGCAAGAAAAAAAGAACCGCTCGAATTGACTCACTTATTGGTCAATTTACGGAAATCCAAGGTGATATCACCTTCAGCGGCGGTTTGCATGTTGATGGAAAAACAAAAGGGAACGTAGAAGCTATTGAGCCAGGGTCTTTATTAACAGTTAGTGATCAAGGAACGGTTGAAGGTGAAGTAAGAGTCCCCAATATTATACTTAATGGTCAAGTTATTGGCGATGTGTTTGCTGGTGAGAGAATAGAACTGGCTTCTCAAGCGCGAGTCAGTGGTAACGTGTATTATAATCTGATCGAAATGGCTATTGGCGCAGAGGTTAACGGGAAACTTGTTCACTACACTGGAGAAGAAAAACGAAAACTGGAACATATGCCCGAAATTAACGAAGATAAATCAGCCGCGTCGGAAAAATCTTGACTGAAAAAATCAGGAATAGGATAATCATAATAATAGACGTTTTGAGGATATAGTGATGAGTGAAGCAGCAGTCGACGAATTTGACTTCGATAATCCATTGGATTTTTCTGAAGCCGCAGCCAACAAAGTAAAAGCCCTAATAGAAGAAGAAGGAAACGATAGCCTGATGTTACGTGTGTTCGTGACAGGTGGTGGTTGTTCTGGTTTCCAATACGGATTTACGTTTGATGAAAGTGTGGGCGATGGTGACACCGAAGTTGAGAAAAACGGTGTAACACTCTTGATTGACCCTATGAGTTTTCAATATTTAATGGGTGCTGAAATTGACTATACGGAAGGTCTTGAAGGTGCCCAGTTTGTTATTCGTAATCCAAATGCTTCCACTACATGTGGTTGTGGATCATCGTTTTCAGTTTAAAAATCATTACCTAGCAGGATAATATTCTCGGGTAAGTGGTAAAAAAAGGAGGGAGATCCCTCCTTTTTTTGTTATCATCCTCCCGCCTTTTTCAGGCAGATCTTTAATCGTTGTTTTTTACCAGTATGAACAAAGTCTTTTATATTAACGGGGAGAGTAATTCATGAGCGCTTATTTACCAGGATTGGAAGGCGTCCCGGCCACCGAATCAAATATTTCTGATATTGATGGCGAAAAAGGCATATTGTCGTATCGCGGTTATCCGATTGCAGAACTTGCTGAAAAAAGTACCTTTGAAGAGACGTCACTGCTTTTATTAGATGGTTGCCTACCTAATGCCCACGACCTAGCTGTTTATGATGAGCAGCTGCGAAGAAATCGACGTGTGAAATTTAATATTCGCACTTTGATGAAAGCGCTTCCTGCGACTGGCCATCCTATGGAAATATTGCAGACAGCTGTGGCAAGTCTTGGGGTTTTTTATCCAGGAAATGAATGTTTATCTGCGCCGGATTCCTGCCCGGATCTTGACTATATCCATAATATGTCAGTTAAGCTGATTGCGCGTATGCCGGTTATTTTGTGTATGTGGGAGCATATCCGAAACGGCTATGATCCAATTGAACCTCGCATGGATTTATCTTTTTCAGAAAATTTCCTCTATATGTTTAATGGTAGAGAGCCTGACCCACTCTTCGCATCCATAATGGATACTTGTTTGGTGCTTCATGCAGAACACACGATTAACGCATCGACTTTTGCTGCATTGGTAACCGGTTCTACGCTCGCAAGCCCTTACGGTGTTATCGCTGCCGCAATAGGAACGCTCTCTGGGCCATTGCATGGTGGTGCGAATGAGAAAGTGCTCGAGATGTTGCAAGAGATTGGCGAGCCAAAAAATGCTAAAGCTTGGTTAGATAAAAAGCTTAAAAATAAAGAGAAAGTTTGGGGGCTTGGGCACCGCGAATATAAAGTCAAAGACCCTCGTGCAACAATATTACAAGGGTTGTTTGAAAAGCTTGTTGCTGAGCGTGGTGGTGAGATCAGTCCGCTATTTGAAATTGCATTAGCACTAGAAGAAGCTGCGGAAGAGCGCTTAGGGCCTAAAGGTGTTTTTCCTAACGTGGATTTTTATTCTGGGATTCTTTACGCAGAAATGGGGATTCCTATCGATCAATTTACCTCTGTATTTGCGGTATCGCGAACGGCAGGCTGGTTGGCGCATTGGCGTGAGCAATTGACCGATAATAGAATTTTTAGGCCAACACAAGTCTATACTGGAGAGCCTGTTCGCCATTATATTCCGCTTACAGAGCGTGGATAAATTGCACCTAATACAACAGGGTGGTTTGCGCCAGTTACTTGTGGCACATTAGCAGCCACTCCTTCAAGTGTCTGTTTGGCTAGCCAGGCAAATGCAGTTGCTTCGACAAAATCTGGGTCAATCCCAAAATTAGCGCTTGATACAACGTTCAAACCGCTAATTTTTTTCATCCGATTCACTAAATCTTTATTGTGAATTCCACCGCCGCACACAATGACATCATCGGTATTGCTTGAATATTCGTGAATCGCATTGCAGATGGAAATCGCGCTTAATTCACAAAGTGTGCTTTGCACTGTTGGTGCGGGAATGCTCTCTTCTATCTCCGCAAGCTTTTCTTTTATCCAACTCAAATTAAAATGTTCTCGGCCAGTGCTTTTGGGTGGGGGCATGTGGAAATAACTATCTTCCAGCATTTTATTTAATAGTTGCTGATGAGCGTTTTGTTTGCTTGACCAAGCACCATCTATGTCGCAATTGATATTCTGTTGAAGATAGATCCATTCATTCAGTAATACGTTGCCTGGTCCTGTATCAAATCCAGAGATCGAATTTGGATGTCGCGAATTGAGAATTGTAATATTGGCCATGCCACCAATATTTAGTACAACACGATTTTTTGTGGTGCTGGAAAATATTGAATGATGGAAAGCGGGGACCAATGGTGCGCCTTGCCCTCCTGCTGCAATGTCGGCACGTCTAAAGTCGGTTATGGTGGTTACACCAGTCAATTTGGAAATTAACGCACCGTTGCCAATTTGTAGGGTATAAGGGTATTTGTTGTTTGGCATGTGGCGAATCGTTTGGCCGTGGCATCCAATGGCTTTAATAAGTCGCCGATCAATTTTTAAAGCGTCGATTGACGAGTTGATTCCCGATGCAAAAAGTTGCGCTAGCTGGTTATCAAGTTCAGACATTCGATGAATTTCATTTTCACCGGGGGAACAGAGAGCTTCGATAGCTTGCCGTATAGATTGTGGAATTTCGAAACTGCTGTTAGAAAGGGGGGGGGTTGTTGCGTCGTCAAACGTGGCGATAGTGACGTCAACAGCATCCAAACTGGTGCCAGACATTACGCCAATGTAATAATTATTGCCGGAGTCGGGCATGGTGCAACATCCTTGTTACGTATCTTTATTGAAAGTCACTTAATGCAATATTGGTATTTCCGATTAACTCTAATTGCGCTAGGAGTGGATTGGATTTAAATTCAAAGTCTTCTTTGTAACCTTTTTTTATCGGAGAAGCGCTAGGTAGTTTGACTGTCAATGGATTACGGTGAACGCCGTTTACACGAAATTCGTAATGTAGGTGCGGGCCAGTTGCGCGCCCTGTGCTACCCACGTATCCTATCACCTGTCCTTGTTTGACTCGTGACCCTGAGCGGGCTTTGCGATTGTAGTTGTTTAAGTGACCATATAATGTGCTGTAGCGACTACCATGCTGGATGATGACCGTTTTCCCATATCCGCCTTTTCTGCCACGCCAGATAATTTTTCCATCACCTGCGGCTTTAATTGGTGTGCCTCTCGAAGCGGCGTAGTCAACACCGTTGTGTTTTTTTATTTTATTTAATGTCGGGTGGTGTCTTTTGCCAAAGCGCGAGCTAATGCGAGAGAAATCTACCGGAGAGCGTAAAAAAGCTTTCCGCATACTTTTTCCGTCATCAGAATAATAATTGCTAGTACCTTTTGTGTCTGTGTAGCGTACGGCTTTGTAGCTTTTCCCTTGGTTGATAAACTCTGCGGCGATGATATTTCCGTCTTTTACTTTTTCACCATCCAGAAAAAGTTCTTCGTACAACACAACAAAGCTGTCGCCTTGACGAATATCCAGTACAAAATCGATGTCCCAACCAAATATATAGGCCAGATCCATTGTTAGGTTTTCACTAAGTCCAGCATCATTGGCGGATTCAAAGAGCGATGAGTTAATAGTACCTTTCGCGTAGGTTACTCTTGTTTCAAATTCTTGGGATTCTAGTTCAACATTCCAATTCTGATCACTATTCTTTTCGATAACTAAGGTTTTTGTTTTACTGATGTGGTAGTGCAACGAGTGTAGCTTTTTATCAGCAGTAACTACGATATTGAAGGTTTGCCCTGGAGAAAGCCGAGTTAGTTGCTTGGTTTTTTTATCTAGTTTTGTTATTGAATAAACATCTTTGGCGCCCAAGCCAACACGATCAAATATGGCTGTTAAAGTATCTCCTGTTTTTACTTTCTCTTCATGGGATGTTAACTCTTTATTCTCATTCTGTTTTACTGGGGTTTCCTTTTTATGCGAAGTTGTAGCTTGCGGTAACAATAACGACATAGTAATGCGTTCACTATCTGAAACGGCAGCAGCTTCGGTGGCCCTATTGGCCTCTGCTTCAATTGGCAGGGTAGAAAGTACGACGGTAAGGAATGTGACAGATAGCGCAATTATTGCCCAATGAAGAAAGGATACTTTTTTTAATTGTCGTGTAATATTTTTATTAGTAAACATAGTTGTGTGTTTGATAATAGTTTGCTCGTCAATCTTATACAGTCATTATCGCTTTAAATAAACCGAACATCAATTCGATAAACCACCTCATCTGAAGTGGCAGTGTTCGGCGTTTATGTGTATCTAATAGTTTAATGTGGTTTGGAATATAAGCTGCCCTCAAAAAACTTATCGTCGTTTATTGATGAATTCTTAATGATGAATTCTAAATGATGAAGTTCACTATGAAAGCCAAGTGAAATTGTCGGGGGACTCAAGTATGAATACTGGGTGCTTATGCGGGTTTCATTGAAGTGCCATATAGCTTGGCTTAGTGTGTTCCGACTCTTACGTAGCGAATTTTTTCTTTTGAACCCTCAAGCTGGTCTTCTTCTGCTTCGGAAAGGATCTTGCTATTTTCTGATGCGGTTTCAATAGAGGCGGCAACAATTTTTACTGCTTCAGTTGTTGAATCATTCCCTAATGGCTCGCTATCTTGAGAGGGGGTATCTGTTTCTGGAGGTGCTGGTTCTATTTCCTCATTGTATTGCTCGGTTGTAGCTTCTGAACTATTTTCTTCTCCAGTGTTAGAAGTTTTTTCTTCCGAGGTTGAAATTTCTGGGTCTTGTGGTTCACTTTTTAATTGAGCCTCATTTTCTGCGACTTCTGCGACTTCTGCGACTTCTGCGACTTCTGCGACTTCTGCGACTTCTGCGACTTCTTGCGCCTGCTCAACAATTGACTCCAATTGAGTGTTGTCCTCTTCTCGTTCTTGACTTTCTATTGCATGGCGCGCAATTTCATCTACGTCATCAAGTCCTGCTTCCGCTTGGTTTGCGTATTCACTTTTTTGATCAGTCTTCTCTTCGAGGGAGGAGTTGCTCACAATTATTGTTTCGTCGGTATTTTCACTGAGTGTGTATAGAGTTACTTGGTTTCTGCCGTTTTCTTTTGATTTGTAGAGAACAGAGTCTGCTTGGCCAATGAGTTCTTCATGCGACTCCTGGTCTTTACTGAATTCCGCAACACCTAAGCTGGCAGAGACGGTTATTTCGTAATCATCGTAGTGAACGGGCTGGGCTGCGATGGTGGCACAAAGCCTATTTGCCAGTATTTCTCCCCCATCTAGTGGTGTTTCTGGTAATAAGACGGCAAACTCTTCACCGCCGTAACGAGCTAAGATATCTGATGCCCTTAAACATCCCTCTATGCGTTGTGCCGTGACTTTTAAGATTTCATCGCCTGCCAAATGGCCGTAGGTATCGTTAATATTTTTGAAGTGGTCAAGATCTAGGATGATAAATGAGAAAGTTCCACCATATCTTTTTACGCGGGCAAATTCCTTCGACATGGTTTGTTCGAGAAAGCGACGGTTGTAGACATTGGTCAAGCCATCTCTATTGCTTGCCTCTGCCAATGAGCGTACAGCATTTTTCAGCATTCCCTCATAGATGCTTGTGTCAGTTACATCAAGTAATGTGACGCAAACATACTCAATATCGTCTGACTCTCCTTTAATAGGTAAGAATGTGGCATTCTGACGCATGTAATCGATACCGCCAGTTATAGGGCGATTGTGGAGGAACTTAAATAAATAGGGGCGGTGCTCCCAGGATGTAAATGAGAAATTGTTGAGTATGAAAACATTTCGGATTTTTTGTGTGAGCCAGGATTCAGGAAGGTCTGGAAATTTATTGAACAAGTTTTGACCAACTACTGAGCTGGATTTCTTCTGACTATAGTTCTCCATGTAATTGTTCCAGAGCACTATGTCATAGTTTCTGTTTACCACAAAAATCCCGACGTTAATTCGGTCAACGATTTCCTGGAATAGCGTGATAGCGTCCGATGCTTGCGTCATTTATAACCCATCCAAGAAAGCATCGAGATCATTTTGAAGCGTGAAAATAGTCTCTTCTGACATCATGACCAATAGGTGGCTTTTGAAGCGCATATTTTCTAGACCAAAATTAACTTCAAAGAGGAGGGTATGGCTCCAGTTTAATTGGCTGGTATTAAACATTCGCTCAACAGGGATATTAGCGGCGATGACTGATGGAGGGCTAAAATTGACTTCCACATTCAGTTGCGTTGCAATTCCGTTTAAGCAGGCGCCAACGAGAACGTTACCAACATCCAATAACAGCTCTACTTCAGAGTTTTTATCTAGGTTTTCCGAATACCCCATAAGGGTTGCGAGTTCATTGCAGCCGTATTGATCAAAAATCGTGATGGCTTCTCCGCGCCAATAACTAAAAAAGGCTTGTCTTACACCTGTAATGAGCGTTTTGTCTCCGACGAGTTCAGCAATATCATCGTTGAGGTTTTCGACTGAAACAAGCCTTATTCTGGGGATTGAAAGCTCAACAAATGTTTTCAGGATTCTGGCTAGAGAATCTCCGGCCATACCCATGCCTATGTTAACAACTTCTTGCAAAACTTCGTTTTGCTCTTCCGTCAAGCCAACTTGATAATCCGCGAAATTATTCATAGATTCCATATTCCTTTAATATGGGTACAAGCTTGTCCATGTTGACGGGTTTTTTGACGAAGGCCATTGCCCCGAGTTTCTTTACGCGCTCTTCGGCTTCCGGCTGTATATCTGCTGTTACCACAACAACAAAGGTGTCTAAGCCTTCTTTTTGCAGTGTTTCTAGAACCTGATAACCGTCCATTACGGGCATAGTTAGATCGAGGAACATTATGTCGGCCAATCCTTGATGGTATTTTTCAACTGCGTCTTGCCCGTTAACTGCTTGGGCGACACTAATATCCCATTCCTTTGGAAGAGATCGGATGAGCATCTTTCTAGATACTACCGAATCGTCTACGACTAAAACTTTTGTGGTCATACCTACCTCAATTTTTTATTCAGGTCGGGAACAATTTGTGTGTAATGCGCAAGCTCACGAAAAGTGTCTATATAAGCATCCTGCATGAGTAGCGTAACCACAAAGCTCCTTCAGCTAAATCTACACACTAATCGACAACAGATTTGAATGCTTTAGTGTCGTAGAAAACTAAGAAAGTAATGCTCAGTAAATAATCATGATATCGAGTTGAAAGCGTATAGAGGTGATGTGATGATTATAATGCGTGCAATGCGATGCATATTTGATCTGATTGGTGCGGGTTTTTCTTTGTGTGACATTTTAATGAAATTAATTCGCGATACGTGTTGACGGAATGAAAATGAGACGTATAATACGCGCCTCTTGATTGCACAGAGCAACAACGAAGCAGACGCCAAGCGGGGTTTGCGAGGAAATTGACTCTGAGGCAACAGCTCTTTAAAAATCTATGA